>Ga0172371_10000031_pt1 | contig 177644 bp, 154 predicted proteins | sample Lak12m_FD_114543 | JGI IMG/M metagenome (GOLD analysis project Ga0172371, IMG submission 114543) | Freshwater microbial communities from Kabuno Bay, South-Kivu, Congo - kab_022012_12m | ecosystem: Environmental > Aquatic > Freshwater > Lake | place: Democratic Republic of the Congo...
CGCTTTGCCGGCGACACCAAGTACCTGTTCGCCAAGATGCTACGCTTCGCGCTCGACGGTATTTTTTCGTTCTCGATCGTTCCGCTGAGGCTGATCTCATTTCTCGGCGCCGTAACCATCACTCTCGGCGTGGCTTACGGCTTCTACTCGATCGGCGTGCGGCTGTTCTCAGACACAGCGGTGTCGGGCTGGACTTCGCTGGTGGTTCTGGTTCTGGTCTTCAGCGGTACCCAGCTCCTCAGTCTGGGCATACTGAGCGAATACGTCGGACGCATATACGAAGAAGTAAAGCACCGCCCCCGCTACATCGTAGCGGAATCGCAGCCCCCGAAGCCGACCGCATAACTTAGAGGAAACGACTAGTGAACAACCCCGGACAAGTATTCTCGGCAGCAGCGGTGTTGGTTGCGACAGCCGGACTCGGCGCTTGCGGCTGGGGCGTCATCGACTTCGGCGGAGGAGGGCACCACTCCGGAAGCGTCAACGTCGCCGGAAACATCGACCAGATGCTGCCCCTCACCACCCGTGACGTCGTCGTATTCGTGTTCTCCGGGCAGGATTCTGACGGCAATTGCGGTTCCGCGTCGACCACCACATCGACGCTCGTCGATACCAGCTGCACCTGCCCGGCGGCTCCGGTTCAGCCCGACTGTACCCCGGGCAAGGCAGTGATGCTGGCCGCCGGCGAGAAAACGTTCCAAATCGACGGCGTCGATTCGGGTAAGATCCGCGTCGTCTTCCTGCTCGACAACAGCGGCAACGACGCCGACGGTCAGATCGACCCGGGCGACCCCATCGCCGTCCTCGATGACGTCGACTGTGAACTCGACGACGTCAGCGAGAAGATGACCGTGACGCTCACCGACGTCGATATCCAGTTCGACGCCGCGCCGGTGAGCGAATGCAAGGACGGTGTCAACGATCCGCCCGCGGCCGGACGCGCCCGCGCATTCAGCATTACGAAAGCACAGACCACTTCCGGCAACTGAGAAAGACGCCGGAAGCCTACATATAGGAACCGCCGGTCACCAAGACGGTGTGACCAGTGACGTAGTCCGACAACGGCGAAGCCAGAAACAGTACCGGTCCCGCCGCCTCGCGCGGAGTTCCGGGCCGCCCCAGCGGGATTGATTGGATCGCCCGGTCACGAAGTTGCTCGGGAATACCGATCTCGACTTCGTTGCCATCGACCACTGCTTTCATCGACTTGTCCTTGGCGGCCGTCAGACGCGTCTCGACGAACCCGTACGCTACCGCGTTGACGTAGATTCCCAGACGCCCCCACTCCTTCGCCAACGACTTGGTGACACCGACGATGCCCATCTTCCCAGCCGCGTAGTTGGCCTGACCGGCGTTTCCCGCGACGCCGCTGGTCGAGGACACGTTGACGACTTTGCGGGGTTTCGGACGGCCGCTCCCCGATTCTGCTTTCGCCCACTCGCGCCAATACTTGCTCGCCTCGCGCAGGATGCGAAACGGTGCCGTCAGATGACAGTCGATCATCGCGTACCACTGTTCGTCCGACATCTTGTGAAGCATCGAATCGTGAGTGTAGCCCGCGTTGTTGACGATGATGTCGAAATTACCGAACGCGTCCATGGCCGTGCCGATCAGCCGAGCCGGAAAAGCCGCATCGGTGACCGAACCGGCGCAGACTTCCGCCTTTCCGCCGCTAGCGCGGATCACGTCGACGGCTTCGCGCGCTACCGTTTCGTCCAGATCGTTGACAACGACGCATGCCCCTTGCTCTGCCATCAGTTCCGCAACCGCACGACCGATTCCACGTCCCGCGCCGGTCACTATCGCAACTTTTCCGTCGATCAGTCCCATGTCAGTGTGTTCTCCTTGCACCAAGCTCAGTTCGGAAACCTTCGATATCGAGAACGGGATCTGGGCGGTTCCTAACGCGCCCGGCGGGCAAGGCAAATAGTGACTCCCGGCGGATCGGGATCCGATCTTCACGCGAGAAGCGCCGCGGCAATCATGCCGAACGCGTCATTGAACGAAGGTTGCGTCGGCGCTACCGCTCTCCAGTGGGCAACGGCGCCTTCTCGGCCTTCTTCTCGGCGACGCGATCGTGAGAACGTTCGCGTGGTGGACTGCGGAACTCCGGCAGCTTGTCCGCGGTCCCTGCCCGAGTTGCGCCGCGGGAGCCGCGGCGCCGCTGTGCGCGACCTGCCGCAGGAGTAGCGGAATCGCCGAAGGAAGCCGCCCCACCGCCACCGTGCTGCAAGGCGGGTTGCGGCTCGTCCACCTCGGCCTCTACTGGCGCCCACTGCCCGCCCAGTGCCGAGGCCGACAGCCCACTCCGCTGGCCCACACCCTGCAGCGATTCAAGTTCGGCGGTGATCGTTACGCGGGCCACTGTCTGGCTCTTCTCTTCGCAGAATCGCTTGCTGATTACGTGACTCAGAACGACCGCGGCAGCGGTAGCCGCTACGACACAATAGTGCCGGTCCCGCTGTCGAACGCCGGGCTCGGCGCGCGACGTTTCAACCAATCGGCATGGCTTGCGCGGCGCCTGTCCTGGCGCGCGCGCGTCGCGTATCGTCCCGGTTGGTTGCAGCGACCGCTCGACAGGCACCCCCAGCGCGGCCTCGGGGCCGGCGCTCGACGGGCCAACGTGAACGGAGCGTTTCGGCCCGGGCGCTTGCCGCCGCGACCGGGCCGGGTACTGCTAGTCGATGACGTGTGCACGACCGGATCGACACTGACTGAAGCCGTGCGAGTGCTGGCCGACGCCGGCGCCGAAAGTGTGGAAGCGGCGGTATTGATCCTGGCCCAATCGGGCTAAGGCTGGGGCTAGCAGCGTCTTGAAAAAGCGCACATCAGCCGGTTCAAAAGGGTCCAGATGCAAGGCGCGCGAAAAACAACGAGCGGAGGTGTACTTCCAGTACGTCGTAGCGAGCTTACATGGGCAGGCGCACCCGTATGGATCAAACTGTAGGCGGCCTGACCACCATCAGCAGTCCGCTCCGGCAGGCGTGGTTTCTTGAGAGCAGTTTCGCGCGCAACGCAGCAGGTGGCGGCATTTCAACAGACTGCTACCGACTCGTGAGTAGCGACTTCGCGCCGCCGTGACGGCCATCCGGTAAGCCGCATTCCCTCGTATCTTTCGGCGTCGAGCCGCTCATCGACGAATTTCGCGAGGATGTGGCTGTCGGCACCTGCCACGAGAAAATCTGCGTGCGTTTTGGCGAGCGCGACAGCGCAGACCATCTCCGAAGCTGGAAGTCCGGAGCGTATCGTTCGGCTCCCGGAGCCGAAGCTTCTCCACACAAAGGCAGGAAACATGCACTCGGAGATCGCGGCAGTTCACATGGGCATGATGATCGCAGTGCCCGCGCAACAGTGGTGCGTATTCGCAGAAATGGATGCATCGGCCTTCGCCACGCTGCTGCGATCATTGGCCGATAATTTCCGACTGGCCAGATTTCAACGCAAAGGACGTCAGGCTGACCTTTCGCATCCAGAATTCTGTCGCAATACGAGTGCGTGGGTCGTGCGCCGCAGACTCCTTCGGCTGGAGAGGCGTCCGGCTCGCTGCCGGTGCAGCAGGGGCTACGAGGCGTCGTCGCCGAGAACGCCGGCGCGGTATACGCGGCGGCGCGGGAAAGACCGAGACGGCGGGTGCCCACCGTTGCCACGGAAGCAGCCGCCGTCATGGCCTGAGCTCACATGCGCTCGCCGCCGTCTACGGCGCCTTGACCTTCGCCTTGTACGTAACGCCGTCGTTCTTGGCGGCGTCAGCATCTACAAAACCGGCTTCCCAGCACGCGGCGTTGTCCGTCACTACTTGTGCCGTCACCGGCGCACTCAGACCGGAGCCGGTAGACATCGCTGGCATGTTCTGGCCGAGCGCCCTGAACCTGACGGCCGCCTTGCCGACAACACCGTCATCGGCTTTGCCGAGCACGATCTTGATTCCGTCGTGCTCGGCAACTTTCCCTTTGTCCTTGTATAAAACGCCCTTTTCCTTGCCTGTGCTGCCGAGAATCTTCCAGCAGTCGATACCCGCGCAAGTCGATGCAGCCGGCGCCGTCATCTCGGCGACGATCCCACCCGAATCGTACACGCACAACGTGTAGTCCGTGGTGGTGATGTCGCCGAACGCGGCCAGCGTGCTGGCGCCTCTTGTCCAGACGAACGACGCGCGCTTCTTCGCAGCGACGCTCGGGTTCGACAGCGTCAGACTGCCCACGCCCGCGGGCTTGCAACCGCTGGCCGGCTCCTCGGCGTGCACGCAGCCGGAATCGAGCGCACAACTGTCCTGGGTGCACGGATCGTCGTCGATGCAGTCGAGGCCGCCATGGAACACGCAAGCGCCACTGCCGTCACAGACATCGATGGTGCAGACGTCCGCATCGGCGTCGCACGGAGTGTCAACAGGCAGGTGCGCGCCGGACACGCAGTTGCCCGCTCCATCGCAGGTACGTTCCTGGCACGACGCGGCATCCGCACAGGAACTCCCGCTGGACTCGAACTGACAGGTGCCGCTGCAGCAGTCTCCGCTTACGGCGTTCCCGTCGTCACACTGCTCGCCGGAATCGACCACGTCGTTGCCGCAAAAGCCGTCCATCACCCAGGTATCGCTGTACGTCGTCGATCCGCTCAGACCGTATGTCTCACCGCTCCAGACATCGTCATTGCCGTATGCGACGAACCCGATCGGAACGCCGCCGGTGTCCAGCCCCATGAACGCCGAGTCGAAGCCGGCCGGAGCCCAGGCAACCTGTCCGATGATGTACCCATTGGTGTCCCAGACCGTGAGGTACTGAGTACCGTTGTCGCCGGCCGTCAGGCCAACCCGGCTGTGAGCGCCGGTGAGCGAGGCAACGCCACAACTGCGACAGACCAAGCCGGTTTGCGATCCTCCACCGCCGATCGGAGGCGAGAAATGGTCTGCGCCGTCCCAGTAGTCGAGCGCGCCGGCCGTCCCGCTGCGATCCTTAATTCCGATCGCCGCAAACGAGGTGCCACCGGCATAGAAGGTCAAGCCGGCACTGCTGTAGAGGTCCAGCGGCACAGGATCGCCGGAGGCGACCCCCGGCTCGTCGAATCTGCCTTCGATCGGATCATAGGCGCCCATCTGGTTTACGTCTGGTTTACGTCGGTCAGCGCCGTTACTGCACCCTGGGCGGTAATCGTCGCTGCACTGACCGGGCGCGGCAACACGGTCGATAACAACACAAAAACACCCGCGAACATGGCAGCCGAGAGCAGACGCTCACGGCTGGCGATTCGCACTACGTCGATCGTCCTAGTCATGGTAGCAATCCCTCCCTTTCGTCTGATGCTGATCCTCGTGTTCTCAGGCGTGGCGACGGACACCTGAGACCCCGCGCGCTGAGTTGATCCTCGTGTGCTCCGGCGCGGCGACGGACACCGCGCCCGGGCGTAATGCTATTCTGCTCCACCAACCTTTCCTCTCCAAACGCCAACGGATACGCAAGGCCGTGCCGCGAAGGGGGGCGCGGCCCGCGGTACGGGTTCGTGTGCCGTCCGCGTGCCGCGCAAGTCAGCGCGAGCGCCGTCTTCGTCGCTCTCGGGGCGCTGCTGCGCGACGCGCACTATCGCCCTCAGCGCTTCGAGGCGACGCCTTCCGGACGCATTACTGTTCGAAGCAGTACACGCCGCGGACGTCGGTATAGCTGCAATCGGCGCTCGGGAAACCGTCGGTCCATAGCTCGTCCGCGAGGTTTACGTAGCCGATCAAGGCCGTATCGGCCGGCAACGCGGACGTCCATGCCTGGCAATCGGCGTCGTACCATGTCCCGTTCGCGAGCGTACCGGTCCACGCCTGGTTGGACCCGAACACGACGGCGTACTCGTCCAGCTCGATGGCCTGCCAGATCCCTCCGTTGGTGAGATCGGCCAGCGAGTTGGCGACGATCGTCCCATCCACCAGCGTGTAGTGGCCGTCGGTTATCCTGTCTCTGGCGTCCTCGGACGACGTCGAAAGCCAAGCCTTCCACGTGCCGCCCAATGCTGCGGCGTCGGCGTGGGCTTGACACTTGGCATCGGCGCCGACGAGGCCACCAAGATCGCCGGTGTACGTCGATGACGTCACAAAGACGCGCTTCGTAACCGGCGCGACACATCCCGTGGACGGTCCGAGCAGCAGCACGTTTCCGGCCTCGTTCTTCTTCACCAACGAGAGCCCGGTTTCGAAGCGGCCGCAATACGCCGTCGCCCCGATCTGCAGCCGCACCTCCACGTGGTCCTCGGGTCCGGCCAGCGCCGCGCGTCCATATCCCTCGCCCTTCAGCCTGAGGAGCAACTTGCCCTGCCCGTTTGCGGTCGTCAGCACGATCTTGGCGACGGATGCCAGTTTGTCGCTGTACTTGTAGCCTTTGGTTCCGACCGGTTTCCACAACGCCATGTCGAGATCGAACCAACCGGCGTTGCCGTCCTCCGAACTGATCCTGACTCTGGATGCCTCGGTGAGCGGGTCAGGCAACGGAGCGGCGATCGCCGCGTCCCGGGCGAAAACACTCACCGCCGAGTCTTTCGCCGTATCCGGTTCGTCCTTGAGTTTCAGCTTCACGCCTCCGGTCAGATCCACAGCCATCGCGGAAGCCGCCACGGCCACAGAGGCGCAAATGCACACGCAAACCGCTATTCGCCATCCTCGCATCGCGAGCCCCTCCTGTCGTTGGGAAAGAACGCGGCGGTAAGTCTGACTACCACCGCCACAGCCGGCTGTCGAGGCCGGGAGGGCGACCCGCCTGCGAGGTCCGGTGCACACCGGAGGGAATCCGGGCAACCCGCGAGCAACTTCCCCGTTGCACGTGCCGGTGCGGGATGCCGTGCATGGGGGGCCTCGCAGGCACACGACGTCGGCGGCGGCGGGTTGCCCCTGCGCATTGCCGCCGCTACCCAGGCTCCCGGAGCTACCCATGCCGCCCGCCGCGCCGCCCGCCAAGACCGAACTGACACTGGACACCATCGACCGCTATTCCTCGTCGTCGCGCGTTGCCGGCCACGACGATCCCGCACCGTCTCGGGCAACGCTTTTCCGGCTCAGGACACGAGGCAATGACCATACAAGATCGAACGCGGTGGGAGCCGCGTCATGCAACGAGCAACCCCGGAACGCCGCGCGAGTCGGTACTCGCGCTGGCCCCGACAAGTGCCGGGGCAGTAGCTCTGGATCTCGCCTGCGGTCAGGGACGCCACGCCCTTAGCCTGCTGGCGGCCGGCTTCGCGGTGGTGGCGCTCGACATATCGAGCAACGCCCTGCGACATCTGAAATCCTCGGCACCGCAAAGCACCGGTCGGTTGTTGTGCGTGCAGGCCGACGTCGATCATTGGCCGCTGCGCGACGCTGAATTCGACGCCGTCGTAGTCAGCGACTTCCTGGACCGGCGACTGTACCCGCAGCTGAAGCGCGCACTACGCCCCGGCGGCCAGCTCGTGGTGGACACTTTCCTCGATTTCGGCCACCGCAACGCCGAAGGACCTTCCAACCCCGATCACGTCCTGGCCCGCGGGGAACTGGCACGCGCTTTTCACGACTTCGAAATCCTCGAAGACGGCGAACGGGACGGCGCTAGCGCGCGCGCAGCCTTCCGTGCACGCAAGCCCGCCCGCGCGCGTTGACAACCACCCCACCGTCGGTTACTCGCACCCCGTGCCCTCACGCAAGACACCACGAACCTACAGCGCCGCCGGTGTCGATATCGACGCCGCGGACCGGCTCGTTTCGCGCATCGCCCGGCTCGCAGCAACCACCCGCCGCCCCGGTGTGTTAGCCGGCATCGGCCCCTTCGCCGCGGCCGTGCGGGTTCCGCGCGGAATGCAAGACCCGGTCATGGTTTCCTCCACCGACGGCGTCGGGACCAAACTCGCAGTCGCAAAACTACTCGATCGGCACGATACGATCGGTATCGATCTGGTCGCGATGAACGCGAACGACCTGGTAACGACCGGCGCACGGCCTCTCTTTTTCCTCGATTACCTCGCGGTCGGAATCCTCGGCAGCGTGGATGGTGAAACGATCGTGCGCGGCATCGCCGAAGGTTGCCGCCAAGCGAGAATGAGCCTGGTCGGAGGCGAGACCGCCGAAATGCCCGGCTTCTACTCCAAGGGAGACTACGATCTCGCTGGCTTCTGTGTAGGCATAGTCGAGCGCTCCAAGATGATCGACGCCAAACGCGTCCGCGCGGGAGACGTCGTGCTCGGACTCGCCTCCACGGGGCTTCACAGCAACGGCTACAGCCTTGCCAGGCGCGCACTCGGCGCGACTTCGCGCGCCGTGTTGCGCTGCCGCGTCGCGGAACTCGGAACCACGCTCGGAGAGGCGCTGCTGACTCCGACAGCGATCTACGTTGCGCCAGTGCTGGCAGTGTTAGAGCGCATCGACGTGCGCGGCATGGCCCACATCACCGGCGGCGGGCTGCCCGGCAACCTGATTCGCAGCCTTCCCGCCGGCACCCGCGCAGTGCTGTCGCGTGCGGCGCTTCCCGAACCTGCGTTGATGCGCATGATCCGAGAGCGGGGACGGATCTCGCGCCCTGAAATGGACCGGACTTTCAACTGCGGGGTCGGCTTCACCATGATCGTTCCTCAGCACCAGGCGCAGCACGCCGCAAGACTGCTGGCAAGACGCGCGATAAGCGCCACCGTGATCGGGGTGGTCGAGAAGGGGCGGCGCGGAGTGACCTACACCGATGCCTGAACGGCGACGACTGGCGCTGGGTATTCTCGCTTCCGGCAGCGGGACCAACTTCGACGCCATCGCCGCTGCGATCGACCGCGGCGAACTCGACGCAGATATCGCAATCGTCGTCTGCAACCAGCCCGCCGCCGCCGTAGTAGCCAAAGCCCGCGCCCTCGGAGTCGCGGTCGAGTTGATAGAGCACCGCGCCTTCCCCGATCGCAACACCTTCGACAGTGCGGTCGCCGACGCGCTGGAGCGCGTCGGAACCGAACTGGTAGTCATGGCTGGGTTCGACCGCATCGTGACCTCGGCGCTGCTGCGCCGCTTCCCGATGCGCGTGATCAACATACATCCGGCACTGCTGCCGGCTTTCCGAGGCGCTCACGCCCAGCAACAGGCCGCCGACTATGGCGTGACGATTACCGGTGCCACCGTGCACTTCGTGGACGACGACGTCGATCACGGGCCGATCATACTGCAGGCGGCGATCCCGTTGGCGGTCGGCGAGGACGCCGAAACGGTGCGCCTTCGGATACTCGAGCAGGAACACCGCATCTTTCCGTACGCGATCCAGCTCTACGCCGAAGGACGTCTGCAAGTTGACGGGCGGCGCGTACGCATACGTGAACTGCCACGGATAGGCTCCGAGGCGCTCGTGAGTCCGCCTCTGCCTCGCTGACGCGCGGCCGAGTTCCACGTCCCGAACACCATCGCCCCGCTGTTCACTGTTGGCGGGCGCCGCAGACTGCAGCGCCTCGGGTCGTAGGCACTGCCTTCCACGCCAGCGTTGGCGCGCCTCCCCGGGACTGCTAACATCGTCTCAATGTCACAGCGCAACTGGTTTGCCATGGCCGCGATCGGACGCGATCGCCCCGGTATCGTCGCCGATCTGAGCGAGTGCGTCTACGCCTGCGGCTGCAATCTCGAAGACGCCAGCATGACCATGCTCGGAAGCGAATTCGCCACGCTGATGCTCGTCAGCGGTACCGGCGAAGACCTTCGCGACCGCCTCTACGAAGCCACCAAACGGCTGGAGTGGGAGCGCCACGTCACGGTGTTCCTGCGGCCGGTCCAGCCGCCATCATCCGCCGGCGCTGAACGTTCCACTGCCGCCACCCTTTCGGCCGTCGGCGTAGACAAAGCCGGCATCGTCGCGGGAATCTCCCGGGTGCTGGCCGATCACGAAGTGTTGATCGTGGATCTTCGCGGAGAGATACGTCCGGTCGCGCAAAGCGGCACTCCGCTCTACACTCTGGCTACACGACTGCAGGTTCCGGATGCGGCTTCCAGGGAGCAGCTCACTGCCGACCTCGAAGAGGTAGCGGCACGACTCGGGATCGAGATTTCGTTGAACCTAGCCGGGCCGGCCTGAGGCTTCAGGCCACGCGGCCCGGCCGGAACAAGACCTTGCCGTCGACGACCACCAACTCGTCGCGTACGAAGAGTTGGACGGCCTTGGTCAACACCTTGGCCTCGAGGGCTCGGCCGTTGGCCTTGACGATGTCGAGCGAGTCTTCGCCTACCTGGATGTGGAACACGTCCTGCAACACGACCGGCCCCTTGTCGAGTTCCTCGGTCACGATGTGGGCGGTGCATCCGCAAACCCGGATGCCGGCCTCGTAGGCCTGCTTGTAGGCGTTGGCTCCCGGGTAGTACGGCAGCAACGACGGGTGGATGTTCAGAATTCGGTTGGCAAAGGCTCGCACGATCTCCGGTGGCATTATCTGCATATAGCGCGCGAGCACTATCAGATCCGGCCGCTCGGCCCCGAGCTGTTCGAGTATGAAGCGCATGTGTACTGATTTGTCGGTGGAGGGAACCCAGCGAAAGGCGAGTCCGTGCCCGCCGGCAAGCGACTCGAGATCGGGGTGATTGGAAAGCACGGTGGTGAATTCCGCGTCGAGGTCGCCTGCCGCGTGGGCCGCGATCAGTGCCTCGAAGCAGTGGGGTTCTTTCGAAACCAGTACGGCGACCCGCTTGCGACTGCGTTCCCCGTGGAGACGAACGGTCACATCCATCTGCATCTCGCTACCAGTCGCTTTGAGGTCGAGGATCAGACGGTCGAGATTGATGTCGAGATCGCGCAGATCGACCAGCATCGACATGATGAATAGGCCTTCCATCACGTTCTGATCGATCTTTTCGATGTTGACGTTGTGTTGGGCGAGATAGGTCGAAACTCGCGCGACCACTCCCTTCTGGTCGCGCCCTAGGACGGAAATAACGGCTGGATTTGCGACTGTCATGGCGCGAATGTAACGGCCGCGGGAGCGGGCCGCAACCGCCCGCGGCCTGCGATCGGGATCGGAACGGAAGGATCGAGAAGCCTTTGGTCAGCCGATCTGCCCCCTCCACGCACGGCGATCGTAGATGCGTTCACGTCTGAGCTTACGCCCCCGCAACGCCGCGGAACGCGTGAAAGCCTGACGTTTCAAACGACCCAACCCGGCCCGTATGTAGTCCGGGTCGATCCGCAGCGTCGTGCAGATGTTCTCGAACGAGAATGGCCAATCCGTGTCCGCGCTTGCGACCCACCGATCGACCTCGAAGAAGCGTTTGCGCCGCAACGGCACGGGCGACCTCAGTCCGCGCTGGAAGGTCACCAAGGCCTCCTCCAGAACCGCGAGCATCAGTCTGTTTTCCGGCTCCTTGGACGTCTCGGCGATCGCCAAGGCGCCGACTTCATCCTCTGCTCCTCGATTTTGTAACATGGCACCAGCCTCCCGGCTCTCGCTTCCCCCTTTGTTGAAACCCGGTCCACTCCACTTGTTTCCAAGTAGAAATGCCGCGCCGCTCGCGGTCAATGCACTGCACCCGCGACCGTCAGATTTTCGCGGTCATGCCGCAACGCGCCGTAAAGTCTTTGGATTCTCACTTACCGAGCAATTGCAACAGGCAAATAGCGAAGCTGCCTTGCGAGCACCTGAGACCCTCGCGGTCGCATGAGCCTTACTCCGGCAGGAACCGACGCGGCTCAGCCTGTTGAGCGGGTCTTCAACGAGAATCGCCCGCCGCGCCGCCGGATGCTGCCGGCCGGCAGCGCGGCGTCGCAAGCCGTCGACTCCACGAGGCAGCCCGCATTTCCCCGGCAGCCGCTGGAGGAAATTCTCCACACTGTTAAGCTCGCGGTGATGATATCGATACGCCGGCAGGCGCGAAGAATTGTCACGCAACCACTGCGCGGCCGGTGCGCAAGTGCCCTGGCAATTGCGACGCTGGCGGGAATGCTGGACACGTGCCGGGTGAGCGACGCAGCAGCGGCCGAATCCCCTGTGGAGGTTTCCGGCGGATCTCTTACTTCGGCCGCGGCACGTTGCCTGCAAGCTGCCGAGTCGCGCTATGACGACGCGACAACCCGTGCGATATACCGTCAAGCTGAAGAACTCGCGGCCAGAGCACTGAAAGAGAATCCGTCTTCGGCCGAAGCCAACTTCGTGATCTTCGCGGCGCGGGGCCGCATTCTCATGGCCGATGGGCCGCTGAAGAACCTGTTACAGCTGCACACCATCGACGGATATCTGGACCGTGCCCTGGAACTCGATCCGAAGTACGCACACGCGCTGGCGGCCAAAGGCGGATTGCTGTTGGATCTGCCGTTCTTTCTCGGCGGTGACCCAAAACGCGCCGAGCAGGTGCTCAGGCTCGCGGTCGAGTTGAACCCAACCGGCCCGGGAACCCGCCTGGGTTTGGCCCGCGCGCTGCTGCGCAACGGCGATGCGTCGGGAGCCAGGCAGGAACTCATGCGCGCTGCGCACTACGCCTGCCTCTCGCGCCGCGCCAAGACCTTGAGCGAGGTGCGGCAGTTGCTTTCGGAGTTCGATGCGTCTCAGGCCAAGGCTGACGTTCGTTGAGCGACCAGCACCCTGAATTCGCCGACCTGATCGCACTGATGCACCGGCTGCGCGCGCCGGGCGGGTGCCCCTGGGACGCCGAGCAGACCCATGCGAGCCTGCGCCCTTACCTGCTCGAGGAAGCCTACGAGGTCATCGACGCGATCGACGCGGGTTCCGACCCCGAACTCTGCGACGAACTCGGTGACCTGCTGCTGCAGGTGGTGTTCCACACCGAATTGGCGGCGGAGCGTGGAGCATTCACGATCGGCGACGTCATCGACGGGCTGAGCGCCAAATTGGTGCGACGCCATCCCCACGTTTTCGCCGAAACCAAGGTTGCCTCATCCTCCGAAGTCGAACGCAACTGGTCGGCTATCAAACGCACTGAACGCAGGAAGCGAGGCGTCACCGCACCGTCGGCGATCGACGGCCTGCCCCGGGCAATGCCTGCGCTGGCGCGCGCCCATCGGATTGGCGAAAAAGCGGCCAACGCCGGATTCGACTGGGACCGTGCCGCCGCAGTACGTGAAAAGATCGATGAAGAACTCGGCGAGATCGACCGCGCGCTGGCAGACGGCGACTCGTCGGCGCTCGAGGAGGAGATCGGCGATCTTCTGTTCGCGGTGGCCAGTTTCGCGCGTCTGAGCGGGATCCAGGCAGAATCGGCGCTGGCTGGCGCACTCGCCAAGTTCGATCGCCGATTCCGACGCCTGGAGCAGCATCTCGGCGGCGAGGCGCGATCGATGCACGAGGTCTCGGCTGCAGACCTCGAAGCCCTCTGGCAGCGGCTCAAGAAGTTCGGGTGATACCCCGGCCGAACCCGCCCTTTACCATGGCGGCCAAGTCTCGGACTTCGCGACTGCCAAGCGCGATCGCGCACAGCACGTAGGCGCTGGCTCCGCCCGCGATCAAGAGCGTCGCTCCCAGCGCCGGCCAGTGCCCCCAGTCCGAACCCGCCGATGCCGCCTGCAGAGCCAGTTGCAGCGCGACGATCACCACAGCCATCGCTGCGGTTGCGGTCGCATGCAAGACCGCGGAGCGCGCCACCGGCGCCAGCCGCAGCGCCGGAAGGCGGCGCGCCAGCACCACCAACAGCACCGCGGCATTGGCGGTTGCCGCGATGCCGGTGGCCAGCGCGAGCCCGGCGTGGCGCAGGTCTGCGATGCGCAGTGCCTCTGCCGCTCTCGCGATCCACGCCCCAAGCCACCAATCGAGCCCCGGGTCCGAAAAACCCACCGGCCCCATCAGGGCGAGGTCGAAGAAGACGTTGACCAGCAGCGCGAGCGTCGCTGCATAGACCGGCACCCGTGGTCTCTCCACGGCGTAGAACACCGCCGCCAGCACCCTCACCACCGCTACGCTGAGAAGCCCGGGAACGTACGCACGCAGTGCCCACGCCGTCATCGCGGTGTCCTGCGCAGAGAAACGGCCACGCTCGAACAACACTGCGACTATGTCCGGCGCGAGCAGCGCAAGCCCCACGGCCGCCGGCAGACAGAACGCGATCACCAGTCCCAGCGAATCGACGATCGTGTCGACCATCGCCTCGATTCGGCCCGCCTTGGCATATTCGGCTAGGCTCGGCAATGCAGCCGTGCCGGCGGCAACCGCAACGATGCCGAGCGGGAACTCGAAAACGCGATCGGCATACCACAGGTACGACACCGACCGGTCGGGAAGCAACGATGCGAACACCGTCGCCACCAGAACGTTGATCTGATAGACGGCCCCACCAAACACGACGGGCACCACTAGCCGCCCCGTGCGCCTCAGCGCCGGGTGGGAGAAGTCGGCCAGCATCGGAAGGCGCAGCCCGAGCCGGAACAGAGCCGGAACCTGAATCAGGAACTGCAGGAGACCGCCCGCAAGAACCCCAGCCACCAGCGCGTATTCCGGGGCGGCCAGATGCGGACCCAGCAACAGAACGCTGGCGATGATGGCAAGGTTGAGCAACAGCGGCCCCAGTGCCGGCAACGCGAAGTAGCGGAACGTGTGGAGAACCCCCATCGCCCACGCTGCAGCACCGACCAGCAGCAGATACGGGAACGTCCAGCGCGTAAGCGCAATCGTCATCCCCTCCTTGGCGGCGTCGCGCACGAAGCCGGGCGCGAACGCCGAGGTCAAAGGCGCGGCTAGCGCCATACCGACCAGCGTCAGCGCGAGCAGCACCATGAAGGCCGCTCCCCCCACGGCGCCCGCCGCGCGCAGCGCCTCGGCCCGGCCGCCGCGGATCAGTCGCTCCGCAAACACCGGGACCAGGGCTGCCGAACTCGCGCCCTCCGCCACCACGCGCCGGAACAGGTTCGGGATACGAAACGCGACGAAGAAAGCGTCTGCTGCCGCGCCGGTACCGAAAACGGCGCTGACCGCCACGTCGCGCAGCAGACCGCCGACCCGCGACAACATGGTGAGTGCGGCGAGCAGGTGGGCGGCCCGCGAAACGTCGCGCCGCCGGTCATAGCGGCCGGAGCAGGCGCCGTCGGCGGTTTGACCGGATCCAGGGGAGTTGCTATCTGGCAATGCCTTTTCTCAGACAATCTTCAGGAGATCTCGTGGCCAATCATCCCTCAGCGCTCAAACGTCATCGCCAGTCCGAAAAAGCCCGCGTCGCCAACCGTTCGCTGCGTGGACGCGTGAGGACGTTGGTCCGCCAACTCCGCGAAACGATCGCGACCGGTGACCGCGACGCCGCCTCCAGCAAGCTCCGCGAAGTATCAAGTGAACTGGCCAGAGCCGCGAGCAAGGGCGTGATCCACAGCCGCACCGCTTCGCGTCAGACCGGTCGCTTGGCCAGCCAAGTCGCAGCGCTCGGGAGCTGACTCTCCGGTCGGATGCTCTACAAGCCTTCGGTCATCCTCGAATAGATCGTTTCGGCCAAGTCACGCACCGCCCTGTCGCGTGCCGTGACGCGCCTTTCTTCGCCGAGTTGAACGTTGTCGAAGCGGTTGAGCGCGCCTGCATCCAGCGCCTCCTCGCCCTGGAAGGCTGAGCTCGAAGTCACTACGGCGCCCGGTACCGCGGCGTGGCCGCGGCTGGCAGCGATCTTGGCCTGCTTCCACAACACGGCGCCGCTACCGCGCGAGAGTTCCGCATCCACCGCCATCGTGACCTGATAGTCGAGCACGTCATCGTATCGGTCGAACGCGACCGCGCGAGTGCGGTCGGCGGTGAGATGCACGACCAGCGTCGCGTCGGCGCGCTCGCCTTCGCCCACCGGACGGAAACGCCCCCTCCACCTCAGGATCTGTCTGAGTTCGCGTACCAGCGAATCGGCCAGCAGCGGATCACCGTCGTCGCTACGCGCAGCCTGCACGCGTATCGTCTTGACGTCAGCCGGTAGCGCACTTGCGTCCACGAACGTGTAACCGCAGCCCCACAACGAAGCGACAGCCAGGAACAGCAGCGACAAACTCTTCATCACACCACGATGCTGACCAGACGACCCGGAACCACCACGGTCTTGCGCGGCGAGCGTCCTGCCAATTCGCACGAGACTCTCTCCTGCGCCAAAGCGCACGACAGGATCTCGGCTTCGGCCGCGTCGGCGGCCACCGAGACCCGCGCGCGTACTTTGCCGTTGATCTGTACCGCCATTTCGATCTTCTCGTGTACCAGTGCCGTAACATCAACCTCAGGCCAAGGCAGCCCATCGAGAACCGGAGCGCCGACCAGCCTCTCCCAAAGCTCGTTGGCGATGTGCGGAGCGAACGGGCCCAGCAGGCGCAGTACAGTGGCGGTTGCAAACTGGGTGATCACGTCGTCGCCGTCGTTCGCGGCCCTCCTTTCGTAGATGGCGTTGACCAGTTCCATGATCGCCGCAACCGCGGTATTGAAATGCCTGCGCTCACCGATGTCGCGCGTAACCCTGCGGATGGTCTCGTGAACCACGCCCCGCAGCGATCTGGCGCCGCCGTCGTCGGCGGTACCCGATTCGAGGTCGCCGCCGCCAGGATCCTGCCAGCAGAAGGCGCGCCCTTCGAAAGCCATCCCCAGACGCCACACGCGTGTGAGAAAACGGTAGCTTCCGTCCACGCCGCGCTCACTCCAGTCGAGATCCTTCTCGGGCGGCGCCGCGAACATCGAAAACAGCCTGGCGGTGTCGGCTCCGTAGGTACTGATCAGATCGTCGGGATCGACCACGTTCCCCTTGGACTTGCTCATCTTGGCGCCGTCCTTGATGACCATTCCCTGGGTAAGCAGATTGCGGAACGGTTCGGCCAGATCGAGCCAACCGAGATCGCGCAGCACCCGCGTGAAGAACCGCGAGTAGAGCAGGTGCAACACCGCGTGCTCTACGCCGCCGACGTAGTGATCGACCGGCAGCCACTTCGCGACTTCGCGCGGATCGAAAGGCGCGGTGTCCAGACGCGCCGAAGTGTAGCGCAGGAAGTACCACGAGGACTCGACGAAGGTGTCCATCGTGTCGGTCTCGCGTCTAGCGGGAGCGGTGCAGCGCGGGCACGGGGTGTTCACCCAACCCTCCAGTGTGGGTAGCGGCGAGGCACCGCCGGCCAGCAACTCGACGTCGGTCGGCAGCAGCACTGGCAGGTCCTCGGCCGCGACCGGCACCACGCCGCAAGCTGCGCAGTGAACCACCGGGATCGGCGCGCCCCAGTAACGTTGACGCGAAATGCCCCAGTCCCGCAGGCGGTAGTTCACCGTCGTGCGCCCCTTCCCGCCGGCCTGCAAGTAGCCGGCGATCTCCGTCCTGGCCTGGGCGCTGCTCTTGCCGGTGAATTCGCCGCTGTCCACCAGCACACCGTCATCCTCGTGGGCCGCGGTCATGGTGGCCGCGTCGAGCCCGCCCGAAGCAGGCTGCACGACCACGCGAACCGGGATACCGTAGCGCCGGGCGAACTCGAAATCGCGCTGATCGTGGGCCGGGACAGCCATCACTGCACCGGTGCCGTAGGCCATCAGCACGAAGTTCGCCACGTAGACCGGAACTTTCTCGCCGCTGACCGGATTGACGACGTGGCACCCGGTAAATACGCCGTCCTTGCCCTGCGCGCGTTCGGTCGGATCCTGACGGCGGATTCGATCTACGAAGGCACGCACTTCGTCTCGTCTGCCGCCGGCCACCGCCAAACGCTCGGCGAGCGGGTGCTCGGCGGCGATGCTCGCGAACGTGACCCCGAAGAGAGTATCGACGCGGGTCGTGAACACGTCTAGGCTGCCGTCACACTCGACCAACGGAAACGCGATCTCGACTCCGTGGCTGCGGCCGATCCAGTTGCGCTGCATGGTGCGGACCTTCTCGGGCCAACCTTCCAGCGTGTCGAGACCTTCGAGCAGTTCGTCAGCGTAGGCCGTAATGCGCAGGAACCAGCCGTCGATTTCCTTCTGCGTCACCGGTCGGTGCCCGCGCCAGCACTGATCGTCTTCTACCTGCTCGTTGGCCAGCACGGTGCCGCACTGCTGACACCAGTTGACGACCGCCTTCTTGCGGTAGGCGATGCCTTTCTCGAGCATCTGCAAGAAGAACAATTGCTCCCAGCGGTAGTAGCCCGGGTGACAGGTGGCGAGTTCGCGTTTCCAGTCGTAACTGAAGCCCATGCGCCGCAACTGCACGCGCATCGCGTCGATATTCTCGTAGGTCCACTTGGCCGGCGCCACACCGCGCTTGATCGCGGCCGTTTCGGCCGGAAGACCGAAAGCATCCCAGCCCATCGGGTGCAGCACGCGGTAGCCGCGCGCACGCAGGAAGCGCGCCATCACGTCGCCGATGGTGTAATTGCGGACGTGGCCCATGTGGATGCGCCCCGACGGATACGGGAACATCTCGAGAAGATAGAACCGCGGGGCGTCTTCTCCCACGCGGTCTGCGTCCATTGACGGAGACTCCGCCCAGCGCCGCTGCCAACGGGTTTCGATTTCTTCGGGCTCGTAAGTGTCGATGATCGCCATCGGTCAGTTCCTCTGGACCTTGTCGCTCTGGTCGATCGCGCTCGGCTTTGCGCACCCGGCAGGCCGCTGCTGCTCGTGCGCTCTGCCTTGCTCACGCGCGATGCGATCGACGACGGCGTTGATGAACGACGCAGCTTTGTCGTCCGAGAAGCGTCTGGCAATCTCCACTGCTTCGTTGATTATGACGGCAGCCGGAGTCTCGGGCATCGCGAGCATCTCACCGACCGCCAGCCTCAGAATACTCAGGTCTACCCGCGAGAGTCTCTCGAGATCCCAGTTGCGTGCCGCGTCGTCGATCAGCGCGTCGATGCGCGGGCGCTCCGAGGTCACGCAATCGACCAGTTTTTCGGCAAACTCGCGTGTCGACTCGCCTTCATCACCGGTGCTCTGAGTCGGGTGCTGTTCCCAGAACAGTTGAAGCGTAGGCCGCGAAAAGTCACCGGTGAGTTCCACCTGGTAGAGAAGCTGAAGAGCCGCCTCGCGCCCCTTTCTGCGCGGCGAGCGGCTCACGCGCTGATTCCGGGGACCTGCAACCGCGCGAGTACTTCGAGCGTCTCGATCGCGGTCACGACCGCTTCGTAGCCCTTGTTGCCGACCGCTCCTCCGGCTCGGGCCAGGGCCTGGGAGAGATCGTCGGTGGTCAGCACGCCGAACGCGATCGGTTTCCCGGTCGACAGCGAAGCGTCGCGGATGCCGGCGGCCGCCTGCCCGCAAACGTATTCGAAGTGCGGAGTCTCACCACGAATCACCGCCCCGAGGCACACCACCGCGTCGTACTCGGGGCAGCGCGCCGCGGCAAGAGCGACCAACGGAAGTTCGAACGCGCCGGGAACCGAATAGACGTCGTCGTCACCGGCTACGACCCCGTACTTCGCGACGGCCTGCATGGCTCCTTCCAGGAGGCTGTCGGTCACCGCACGATTGAAGCGGCTGACCACGATCGCCAAACGAATCACACCGCCGGCCTGCAACCCGCATGCTTCGCTCACCGCGATCCCTCCGCGTCCGTATCCGCCCCGAGGCTGCGAGCGTCGAGCAGATGGCCGAGCTTGCGGCGCTTGGTGCGCAGGTATCCGATGTTGTCGTCGTGGGGGGCAGCCTGAATCGAACGTCGCTCCACCACTTTGACGCCGTAGCGTTCGAGGCTATCGACCTTATGCGGGTTGTTGGTGAGCAGCCGCACCTTGCGGATCCCCAGATCCTTGAGGATCTGCGCGGTAATGCCGTAGTCTCGCAGATCCTCGCCGAACCCGAGTTCGAGGTTGGCTTCCACGGTATCGCGCCCGAGATCCTGAAGGGCGTAGGCGAGCACCTTGTTGGCCAGGCCGATGCCGCGGCCTTCCTGGTGCATATACACTATTACGCCGCTACCTTCAGAAGAAATCACCTCGATGGCCAGACGCAGTTGGTCACCGCAGTCGCAGCGGGTGGAACCGAACACGTCTCCCGTCAGGCATTGGGAGTGCACCCGCACGGTCACCGGTTCGTCGCCAGAAATCTCCCCGGCAACCAGCGCCATGTGCTCGTGGTGGTCAAAATCGTTGCGGTAAACGATCGCACGAAAACTCCCGCCGAAGCCGCTCTCTATCGTTCTCTCGGCCACGCGCTCGACGACCAGTTCGGTTGCGAGACGGTACGCAACGATCGAGCCGATCTCGAGCAACGGCGCGCCGAGCCTGGCGGCGAGCCCGTGCAAGATGTCGACCGATGCCAGCTCTCCGGCCTCGTCGAGCACCGCGCACAGCACCGCGCAGTCGCTCTCTCCGGCAAGGTCGCAAAGATCCGAAGCGGCGGCAGCGGCGTCCGGCTTAACGAGCACACCGCCTCTGCGCACCTGGATCGGGGAAACGTGGCCCGGCATGACGATATCGGCAGGGCCGGCACCCGCCCCGCTGGCGGCAGCAATGGTCACCGCGCGATCCGCGGCCGAGATACCGGTGGTGACACCGTGTGAAGCCTCGATCGAGGCCCCGAAAGCGTGTCCACGCAGGAATGGACTCTCGGCGACCAGTACCGGGATTGCAAGACGCCGCATGCGCTCTTCGCTCATCGCAAGACACACCAGACCGCGAGCCTCGACAACCATCAGGTTGACGGTCTCGGCGCTGATCTTGCGGGCGCTCGCGCACAGGTAGCCGCCCTCCTGTGGCTGATTCTCGTCGTAGAGAACCACGATCGATCCCGAGGCCACGGCCGCGGCGGCTGCTTCGAGTGCAGCGCCCGCGAAGGTACGCGATTTCTTGGAGGCACCGCCCGCGCAAACGCCTCCGGTCTTGCCGACCGGGGCGGTCTTGCCACCCTGGCCTGCTTCGGTCACTTTGCCGGTGGTGCTCATAACGGCTCGCCTTCCCACAGCCAGTCATCCTGATTCTGGCGAACGCGCTTCATCTGGCTCACGCGCTGCACAGGACTCACGTCGTCTACTTGGCTCACGCGTCCGAAGCGAAGCGTCCTCAGGACGGGAGCGGCAGCCGGGTGGCCGACACCCAGGCCGGCCAGCATCGGTACACCGTCGCCGCCCATGAAACGCGGATTGTAGAAGATTGAGACGCGCCGTACCACGCCCGCTCGAACGGCCGAGGCCGCAACCGCCGCGCCGCCCTCGACCAGCACTTCGATTACCCCGGCGGCGGCCAGCCGCAGCAGCAGACGCCGCCATCCCGGACGGCCGCGCGAGTTCATCGTCCATACTTCGGCGCCAGCCCTCTCCAGAGCACGCCGTCGCGCGGCCGGCGCCGACATCGACCCGACGATCAAAGCGCGGCCACGTCCGGTCACCACACGCGCACGCAAGGGAGTGCGAAGCTGCGGATCGAGCACCACGCGCAAGGGCTGCACGGCACCGGCAAGACGGCAACTGAGCCGCGGATCGTCGGCCAGCACCGTACCGATGCCTACCAGGACCGCGTCGGCGCGTGCCCGCATCGTCTGCACCAGGCGCCGCGACAGCACTCCCGAGATCCACCGCGACTCGCCGCCGCGCGCCGCGATGCGGCCGTCGAGCGTGGCCGCGAGTTTGATGTGCACGAAAGGCAGTCCGGAACTAGCGACCGAGAAGAAGCCGCGCAGCGACTCCTGGCACTCGCTCGCGAGCACACCCACGTCGACATAGACGCCGCTGCGCCGGAGTTTTCGCAAGCCACGGCCCGCGACCAGCGGATGAGGATCGCGGCAGCCCACCACCACGCGCGCGACAGAGGCGGCGATCAGAGCGTCCGCACACGGAGGCGTCCGACCGAAGTGCGAACACGGCTCGAGCGTCACATAAGCGGTCGCACCACGCACACTCTTGCCCGCCGCTGCCGCCGCGCTCAAGGCTTCGGCTTCGGCGTGAGGGCCTCCTATCCGCGCCGTGTGGCCGCGCGCGACTTCTGCGCCCGCACGGACCAGCACGCACCCCACGGCCGGATTGGGACTGCTACGACCCAGCGCCAGCGCGGCCTCTTGCAGCGCGACCCGCATCCAGCGTTGGTCGCGATCGATGCCGGCGGTGTGAGTCACCCCTGCGCCTCGCTGCGCTTGCGCTCACTGACGAGGCTCTCGACCGTGCGCTGGAACTCGGCGATGTCACGGAACGACTTGTACACCGAAGCGAAGCGCACGTAAGCGACTTCGTCGAGGCGCTTGAGGCTGTCCATGACCGCCTCACCCACGTCGGTGCTCGGCAACTCGCGCACGCCGCGTTCCTGCATCGTGCGTTCGATACGGCTGACCGACTCTTCGATCGCGTCGGCCGAAACCGGTCTCTTCTCACACGCCTTGTGGAAACCGGCGACCAGTTTGTCGCGATCCCACACTTCGCGGCGGCCGTCTTTCTTGACGACCAACGGCATCACCGCGTCCACGCGCTCGTAGGTGGTAAAGCGGCGGCCGCACTTCGAGCACTCACGCCGACGCCGCACACTGTCACCGTCGCCGCTTTCCCGCGAGTCGACGACACGGTCGTCGCTATGCTGGCAGAACGGGCATCTCATCTAGCTCATGTCGCTCATGTAGCTGGTCAGTCTTTACAAGGTACTGTTGCGCGGGAGCATCTCGCCCGTGGCCCGCCGTCCAAAACGCCGGTCGCGTTGCGTAGCGGTCTCGCGCCCGTCCTAGAGACCCGCCGCCGGAATGACGTCCGCGTAACCGCGCTGCGGGTACAGGGGGAATGCCCGACACAGAGCCTCGATTTCGCCGGCGATCCGCGCAAGCGAGTCGGCGTCGTCGGGAGCCGCCAGTGCGCGACCGATCCAGGCGGCGATCTTGCGCATCTCGGCCTTGCCGAACCCCCTGGTTGTCACTGCCGGTGTGCCGAGGCGAAGCCCCGAAGTCACGAACGGGGAACGCGTGTCGAAGGGCACCGCGTTGCGGTTGGTGGTCATGTGGGCGCGGTCGAGCGTCTCCTGAGCCTTCTTTCCGGTCATCTCACCGTCGCGCAGGTCGAGCAGCATCATGTGATTGTCGGTGCCCCCCGACACCAGCCGGAAGCCCTCTTCGAGCAGCCCCGCCGCCATCGCCGCGGCGTTATCGACGATGTTGCGCGCGTAGACGCGAAACTCCGGGCGCGAAGCTTCGAGCAGCGCCACCGCTTTGGCGGCGATCACGTGCATCAGCGGGCCGCCCTGGTTGCCGGGGAAGATCGACGAGTCGATCTTCTTGGCATGATCCGACTTGCACAGGATCAGGCCTCCGCGCGGTCCGCGCAAGGTCTTGTGCGTGGTCGTCGTGACGAAGTCGCAGTACGGAATCGGCGAAGGATGGACGCCGCCGACCACCAGCCCCGCCACGTGTGCGATGTCGGCCATAAGCAGTGCACCGACCTCGTCGGCTATCGCGCGAAAGGCGGCGAAATCGAGTTGACGTGGATAGGCACTGTGGCCGCAGACGATCATCTTCGGCCGGCTCTCGCGCGCAAGTTTGCGCACCTGGTCGAAGTCTATGCGGTGGTCGCCTTCGCGCACTCCGTAGGGAACGATGCGAAAGAAGCGGCCTGAGAAGTTCACCGGGCTTCCGTGCGTGAGGTGACCTCCGTGCGAGAGGTTCATCGCCAGAACCGTGTCGCCGGGTTCGAGGATCGAGAAGTACACGGCCATGTTGGCCTGCGACCCCGAGTGCGGCTGTACGTTGGCGTGTTCGGCACCGAACAGACGCTTGGCACGTTCGATGGCGAGCGCTTCGACGACATCGACGTGCTCGCAACCGCCGTAATAACGTTTGCCGGGGTAGCCCTCGGCGTACTTGTTGGTGAGCACCGAACCGGCGGCTTCGAGCACTGCCTCGCTCACCACGTTCTCCGACGCGATCAGTTCGAGGAAGAGTTCCTGGCGGCGGCCTTCCTTGCGAACGGCCGCGTAGACCTCAGGGTCGGTGGTCTCTAGAAAACTCACGGTTGCTCCTTGTCTCCCGCACTTTCGAGAGCGCGGATCTTGTCGATGCGCCGGCTGTGGCGGCCGCCTTCGAACTCGCTCTTTACCCAGGTCCGGACGATCTCGCGAATCAGCCTGTCACCGACCATCCCGCCGCCGAGCACCAGCACGTTGGCGTCGTTGTGGCGGCGCGAGAGTTCCGCGCCGGTAACGTCGTGAACCAGAGCCGCACGCACCCCGGCAATCTTGTTGGCCGCGATCGACATGCCGATGCCGCTACCACAGAGCAGCACCCCCCAGGGAGCCTCTCCTGCGGCTACCGCTCGTGCCACCTTCTGTGCGTAATCGGGATAATCCACCGCAACCGCACCGTCGGCGCCGACATCGACCACGTCGAAGCCGCATGCGCGCAACTCATCGACGACCACGCCCTTGGCCGCAACGGCGGCGTGATCGCAACCCACGTAAATTTTTTTGTGCGCAGCCGCCGTGGCGGCCTCCCTAGTGGCGGGCGTCTATGAAGTCGATGATGTCTTGCACGGTGCGGATCTTCTCGGCGTCTTCGTCCGAGACCTCCAGACCGTACTCCTCTTCCAGAGCCATGATCAGTTGAACGATGTCCAACGAGTCGGCACCGAGGTCTTCGAGGAACGACGATTCACGGGTGACCTGCGACCGGTCCAGCGTTAGTTGGTCGCAGATGATCTCGATCACCCTTTCGGTTTCGGCCATCGTTTGCACTCCCTCCGCAGCCGCCAGCGGCGCGGCCTACATACAGATCCCACCATTGACATGCAACACACTACCGGAACGGAAACCCCCTCAATTCAGCGTGCGGATGACGTGCCCGTCTCGACCGCCGCAACCCGACACACGATTTCACAGCCAGAAGCGTCACGGCCAGGCGCGCGTGGCTCAGACCTCGGCAGTCTCGACCACGCGCCGGCTGTGGTAGTTGCCACACGACGGACACACGTGGTGCGGCAGCGTACGCTCTCCGCAATTCGAGCAGGCGACCGACACGGTTACGGTCAACGAGTCGTGCGAACGCCGCATGTTCTTCTTGGACTTCGACGTTCTACGCTTGGGAACTGGCATCTTCTCTCTCCTGGTTGCCGCGTTTTTTCGCAGCCTTCATCAACGTTTGGCACACCTGCAATCCTCGACATTGAGGTTGGCGCCGCAACCCGCGCACAGGCCACGGCAAGACTCCGAACACAGCAGCGAAGGGTCCAGGGCAAGCAGGCCCTGCTCGCAAACCAGCGGCGCCAGATCGAGGTCGTCGCCGCTGTAGTGATCGATCCCTTCGTCGTCCTGCGGCTCGTCCGAGTCCTTTGCAGGTACGATCACGAAACGAAAATCGCGACTGAGCGGCCACACGAACTCCTCGAGGCAGCGTGGACACGCCGACCGCACCTGTCCTCGCACCGTACCGCTGAAATGCACGTCGCTGCCGGTGCGGTATAGCTCCCCGTGCACCGCGAGGTCGCCGGCAAAACGCTCGTCGTCCCAACCCGGACTCTCGTCAATCCGAGCGTTGAGCAAAGCTGCGGGTTCACGAAAATCGACCTCGCGGACATCTTCGGTAAGGTCGGGAACCCTGACGATCACCGCATCTCTCCGCCTAGCGCTCAGCGCAAACGAGGTTCTTAGCGGGCGCACGACACCGAGGCAACGCACGGCCCCCGATTCCTGCTTAGAGCCTCGGGGGCATCGAGCCAGCGCCAGCGATCCCGTCGGATCCTCAGTCAGCGACGGGCGGCTTGCCGCCGCCCATCTGGGCTTCCAGACGCCGCACACGGCGCAGCAGGTCGGGAAGGCGCAGTACGGCAGCAGCGGTGCGGCGCCACAAAGAGAGTTCTATCGCTGGCATACCGGCGACCGTGACGCCGGCTTCAACGTTGCCGATCACCCCGGCCTGAGCGCCGATGCGGGCGTCGTCGCCGACGCTCAGGTGACCGGCAAATCCGGCCTGCCCGCCTGCCATGACCCTGGCACCGATCCGGGTGCTGCCGGCCAGACCGGTCTGGGCTGCCAGCATCGAGCACTCGCCGATACGGCTGCCGTGGCCCACCATCACCAAATTGTCGAGTTTGACGCCACGGCCAAGCCTGGTCTCTCCGACCGTGGCGCGGTCGACGGTGGTGTTGGCACCGAGCTCGACGTGGTCGCCGAGCCGCACCGTGCCGATCTGCGCGATCGGCATAGGAACCTCGCGTCCGCGCGGCAGGAAGCCAAAGCCGTCGGCCCCCACCACCGCCCCCGGTTGCAGAACGACGTCGTCGCCGATTACTACCGATTCCCTCACCACCGCCCCGGCGTGGGCCGTGAAACGCTCGCCGATCCGCGCCCCCGGATAGATCACCACGTGGGGATGCAACACTGCCTCCCTCCCCAACACTACGTCGTCGCCAACCACGACATAGGGTCCGATGGTAGCCCTCTCGCCCACCCGCGCCGACGCCGCAATCACAGCCGTGGCATGAACCCCCCGAGCGGGCCGCGGGCGCCTGTCGAACAGCGCCAGTGCGGCAACCAGGGCCGCGTACGGATTGGCCGCGCGCAGTGCCGCCTTGCCTGCCGTGTCTTGGCCCGGCCCGACGATGACCGCGATCGCTGCGCTGCCGGGCAGCAGGCGTCGATACCTGCGATCGGCGACGAAGGTGAGATCGCCGGGACCGGCTTCATCGACGGGGGCAATCCCCGAAATTTCGATGTCGCCGTCTCCATCGAGGACGAGACCGAGCCGCCGCGCGAGCTCGCCTAGGCGCATAGGTGATTGTTGCCTTTCACCCCCCTCTCCGCAACTATGCCGCGTTTACCGCCGCGCTCGCCGATCGCCCGACGCGACCCGCCTGCAGCGGCACTGAAGTAGAACTCTGGCGAAGCAACCCGACCAAGCAGCCCTACCGCGCGGTTCGCTGATGCTGTCCGACGGCCCGGGGGTCTTCCAGGCCGCATCTGCGGGCAAGGATCCTAGAATGGTGAACGTTCTCAAACTCGGTCTCCCCAAAGGCAGTCTCGAGCAGACCACCACCGACCTGATGAGGAAGTCGGGCTGGCGCGTCACGACCAGCTCGCGCAGCTACTTCCCCAACATCGACGATTCAGAAATCAACTGCTCGTTGGTCCGGGCCCAGGAGATGGCCCGCTACGTAGAACTCGGCTCACTCGACTGCGGCATCACCGGCAAGGACTGGATCGCCGAGAACGGCTCGGAGGTAGAAGTGATCTGCGATCTCGTCTACTCAAAGGCCTCGTTCCGACCTACCCGCTGGGTGCTGGCGGTACCGGCCGACTCGGCGATCCGCAAACCCGAGGACTTGGCCGGCAAACGCATCTCGACCGAACTGGTCGGCTTCACGCGCCGCTACTTCGGTGAGCGCGGCATCGACGTGAGCGTCGAGTTCTCGTGGGGAGCCACCGAGGCCAAGGTTGCCGCAGGGCTGTGCGACGCCATCGTCGAGGTCACCGAAACCGGGAGCACCATCCGCGCCAACGGCCTGGTGATCATCGCCGATCTGATGGAATCCAATCCTCAGCTGATAGCGGGCCACAAAGCGCTCGCCGACCCGTTCAAGAAACGCAAGATCGAGCAACTCTCGTTGTTGCTGCAAGGTGCACTGCGCGCCGAAGCGCAGGTCGGCCTGAAGATGAACGTTCCCACCAATCGCGTCGCCGACGTGATCGGCATCCTGCCGTCGATCACCGCGCCCACCGTCGCGAACCTCTACCACAAGGACTGGGTGTCGATCGAAACCGTAATCGCCGAATCGATAGTGCGCGACCTGATCCCGCGCCTGGTTCAGGTAGGCGCCGAAGGAATCATCGAATATCCTTTGAACAAGGTGCTGTAAGCGAAAGACCCGGCGGCGACTTCGCCGGACTCCGAGGCAGCGACGTCGAGCAACCCAACCGCTCGGCGCTGAGCGCCTACATCGAGTTCGACGCGACGCCGAAGCGCGCGCGAAAGACCCGCCAGGTCTCGGCCAGTCCTTCTTCGAACTCGACCAGCACGCGATAACCCAGCTTCTGCGAAGCCGGCGCGATGTCGGCGAGGCTCTTGCGCACGTCGCCGGCACGCGCATCGACGTGGCGGCGCTCGAGCGGACGCCCGGCCGCCGCCGCGAGTGCCTCGGCGATGTCGAGCAACGAGTAACTCTTGCCGCAGGCGATGTTGAACACCTCACCGTCGATACCCTCGGCGGTGGCGGCCAGCAGATTTGCCGACACCACGTTGGCGACGTAGGTGAAATCACGGGCCTGAAGGCCGTCACCGTGGATCACCAGCGGCTGGCCGGCAAGCGCCCACGCCATGAACTTCGGGATCACCGCAGCGTAAGCCGAATCGGGTCGCTGGTTGGGCCCGAACACGTTGAAGTAGCGCAACGCGACGGTGGACAGACCGAAGACACGGGCAAACACCCTGGTGTACTGCTCGGCGGCCTGTTTGGTGACTGCGTATGGGGAGATCGGATCGAGGAACTGCCCGACGCGTTTGGGGATCTCCTCACTGGCGCCGTAGACCGACGACGACGACGAGTACACCACGCGTGTCACACCCGCGTCGCGGGCCGCAACCAGCACGTTGAGGGTACCGGTGACGTTGACGTCGTTGGTGGTAGCCGGGTCTTCGATCGAACGCGGTACCGACCCCAGTGCCGCGAGGTGCAGCACGTGGGTGACGCCGCGCATCGCCGCCGCCAGCGCCGCGGTGTCGCGCAGATCACCGCGCTGCAACTCGACGTCGCCACCGAATGCGTCGAGATTGCTCTCGAGCCCGGTGGCCAGGTTGTCGAACACGCGCACCGCCTCACCGCGGTGCCTGAGTTCGGCAACGATGTTGGAGCCGATGAAACCGGCCCCACCGGTAACTAGCCAGAGCTTGTTCAGGACTCGGTCTCCTCTGCGGCCGGCGACGCGCCTCGGTCGAGACGATGCCAGTGAGCCGGATACGCGGCAGCGGTCTCGGATTTTGGCATCCGATCGAGGATGTTGAACTTGAAGATGAACCAGAACGCGGCCACTCCGTCCTTCCAGGTGATCTTCTTACCGGCGTCGTAATCGCGGCCCCAGTACGAGATCGGTACCTCGAAGATGCGGCAACGCATCTGTGCTACGCGCGCCGTGACTTCTGGTTCGAAGCCGAAGCGATCCGTGGTCAGCCGCATGCGCTTGAGCAGGTCGGTGCGGAAAACCTTGTAGCCGGTCTCCATGTCGGTGAGGTTGAGATTGGTCAGCACGTTCGACAGCAGCGTCAGCAACTGGTTGCCGAGCTGGTGCCAGAAGAACAGCACGCGGTGGGGCCCCCCGAGGAAACGCGAGCCGTAGACCACGTCGGCGACACCTTGACGGATCGGCTCGAGCAGGCCCGGGTATTCCATCGGGTCGTACTCCATGTCGGCGTCCTGCACGAGCGTGACGTCGCCGGTAGCGGCGGCCAGCGCGGTGCGGATCGCAGCTCCCTTGCCGCGGTTGATCTCGTGGAAGTAGACCTTGAGGGACGGGTCTTCTTCGGCGAGCCGCTGCAAAAGATCACGGGTCCCATCCACCGAGCAGTCGTCGACCAGGACGATCTCGGTAGGAACCGGAAGCGCGCGCACCCTCGCGATCACGTTGCGGACGGTGTCAACTTCGTTGTAGCAGGGGATCAACACCGAGACGGTCAGCGAGTCGTTGCTCATGCTCTCTCCTCGAAAGAAGCCGGGAAGATCGCACCGCCCGGCCGCGGCGCGCCACTCGCCTTGGATCTGGCCGGCAAGCGCGGCGGCTGAGGTTCCGGCAGTCCCCAGCGACCCGCGAAACGCACCAGCCCCGCCAGGAAGCCGCCGGCCCAGCATTGCTGGATCAGCACCAGCGCCAGCCACACCCTGACACGCTCGGCCGCGGTCGCGGCATCGCTGTTCATCCCCGCCACCAAGGCCATGATGGCCGCATACAACGTCACTGCGCCGAACGCGATCCAGCCACCGCCCGGCCACACCACTCCGAGGACTGCCGCGCCGAACACGCCGAGTTGGAAAGCCGGCGGCACGAAGTGACGCACGCTCATCTGGCGCGGGTGCTTCTGGAGCACCCGGACCTTCCACTCTCCGTACTGGTAGAACTGGCGGGCCAGCGCCTTCCACGACTCGCGGTTCTGGTACAACGAGCGCATCGCCGGCGTGACCACGATGCGCCCGCCGGCCTTGCGAATGCGATAGCTCAACTCGTCGTCCTGGTTGCGCACCAGTTCGGCGTCGAACAAGCCGACTTTCTCGAAAACCTCGCGCGGCCACATACCCATGTAAACGGTGTCGCACTCGGCCTCGGCGTCGGCGAAGTGGAAGAGCGCCCCGATACCGAAGCGCGAGTGCATGGCACGCGCGATCGCGTCGCCGACCCGGCCCCCGCCGCGACACACCATCGGACCGCCAACGTTGGCGGCTGCACTGCGGTCGAGCAATTCGACTCCGACGCTGAGGTAGTCGCGCTCGAGTATTGTGTGCGCATCGATGCGCGCGATGACGTCGCCGCGGGCGGCCTCGATCGCCAAGTTGAGCCCGGTCGGCACGATCAGGCCCGGGTTGTCGATCACGCGAATGCGCGGATCGCTCGCTGCCATCTCGGCGAGCAGGCGCCGAGACCCGTCGGTCGACATTCCGTCGGCGACCAGGATTTCCACGCGCTCCCACGGGTAGTCCTGAATCAGTACGCTGCCGAGGCAGCGCTCGATCCAGGCTTCCTCGTTGCGCATCGGGATGACGACGCTGACCAACGGTGCGCTCACCGCGTCGCCTCCCGCCCTGCTCGCCGCGCGCCGCCGTCGCCATCGTCAAACGATTGCGAAACACCCTCAGCCGGCACTGCGCAGGCGCCTCGAGCCTCCGCGTAAACCTCCCGCGTCGCGTCGACCATCGCAGCCAACGAGAAACGGCTACGCACCGCTTCGCGTGCTCGCGCGCCGATCGAATCGGCGCGCGAGCGGTCGGCCGCCAGATCTAGCGCCGCACGCACAACAGCCTGCGCGTCTCCGGCCTCTACGAGCGAGCCACTGCGGCCGTCTTCGATCACCTCGCCGGTGCCGCCGACACGGGTGGCCACCACCGGCACCCCCGCCGCCATCGCTTCGAGCACGACGTTGGGCGTGCCTTCGTAATCCGAAGTGAGCCAGAACTGATCGAGCCCGGCGAGCAGGGCCGGCACCTCGGCGGTAGTACCGGGCAACTCGACGTTGGCGCCGAGGCCGCGTCTGCGCACTTCTTCGGTGTAGTGACCGCGCAGCGATCCGTCGCCGACCACGCTGAACCTGGTGCCGGGGTGAACGCGCAGGAAACCTTCGGCAGCGGCCAGGAACACGTCCAGGTTCTTCTGCTTCTCGATACGTCCCACGGTACCGATGTGCAGCCCTCGGTGCTCAACACGCGGCCGCGCGAAACGGCCGGTATCCACGCCGTTGTAGACGACCCGCGTGCGCGCCGACGGCGCGCCGTAGTTGACCTCGGCGTAGCGCTGCATCTCACTCGAGTTGCAGATCACCAAGCGCGATGCAGCAAAGGCTCGCCGCATCACCAACCGCCGCAGCGGATGCGGCTCGGGCTTGCAGTTGCGCGCCGAGGTCACCAGGGCGATTCCCGCGGTCAGGCGCGTGGCCAGATAAGCGTAGGCGCTGGCGAGAAACAAGAAGGCGTGGACCACGTCGATGCGGTCCTCGCGAAGCGCGCGAGCCAGCGCCAGCACGCGCCCTACGTCGAAGCTGCCGCGCGCCTCGAGGGTACGCACCGCGACGCCGGCCTGGCGCAGACGGCCTCCATAAGGTTCGTCCTTCGACGAAAGACAGTAGACGACGACGTTGCAAGCGTCGTCGCGGCCGCTTTCCGTATCTGTGGCGCGGCCGACCAGTCCGCGGGCGAGTTCGTAGAGCTGGCTCTCGGCCCCGCCGTAGGTGAGCTGGCCGATGACCAGGCCCACACGAAGCCGCTCGCCGCGGCGCCTGTCGCTGCCGTCCATCTGCCGCTCATATACGCCGGACGTGGTCCCCGGCGATCCCCTTGAAAGCGTTGCGCGTGTCGATCACCAACGTCGCCGCCGCCGCGATCGCCACACGGTCGAAGGCACTGTGATCCGTGAGCAGCAGCACCGCGTCGGCGCTCGCGATCGTCGCCCGATCCAGGGCCACAGAACGCATCGTACGGCCGCGCAGTTCTACCTGCGCCACGAACGGATCCGAGAACGAAATCTCGGCGCCCTTGTCGAGCAGCAAGGCCATGACGTCGAGCGACGGAGATTCGCGCACGTCATCGACGTCGCGTTTGTAAGCCACCCCGAGCGCCAGGATCTTCGAACCGCGCAGCGACTTGCATCGGTCGTTGAGCGTATCGACGACCTTCGACACCACGAACTCGGGCTTTTCGGCGTTGATCTGCGCGGCCAGTTCGATGAAACGCGGTTCGAATCCCTCGGCCCTCGCCTTCCAGGTCAGGTAGTGCGGATCGACCGGAATGCAGTGACCGCCCAGGCCCGGGCCCGGATAGAACGGCATGAAGCCGAACGGTTTGGTGGCAGCGGCGTCGATCACTTCCCAGACGTCCATACCAAAGTGGTCACACATCATCGCCAGCTCGTTGACCAGCGCGATGTTGACGCAGCGGAAGGTGTTCTCGAGCAGCTTGACCATCTCGGCAACGCGCGTCGAACTCACCATCACGACCTTGTCTATGCAGCGGCCGTAGAGCGCACGTGCGGCGGCACTCGCAGCTGGCGTGTGCCCCCCCACCACCTTGGGAATGGCACGCGGCGAGAACATTTTATTGCCCGGATCGGTACGCTCGGGCGAGAACGCCACCTCGACGTCCTTGCCGGGTTCCAGACCCGCCGCGCGAAGACGCGGCAGCACCACTTCCTCGGTGGTGCCCGGATAGGTGGTGCTCTCGAGGACGAGCAACTGCCCCGGCCGCATGTGACTGATCAGGCCGTCGACCGCGGCGATCACGAACGAGAGATCAGGTTCGCGGGTCTTGCGTAGCGGAGTCGGCACACAGACGTTGATGGTGTCGAGGTCGGCGACCGCGGCGAAATCGGTCGTGGCGTCGAGAAGCCCCTTGCCGACCAGATCGGCCACCCGCTCCGAGGCTACGTCGAGGATGTAGGAGCGGCCTTCGTTCACGGCAGCGACTTTCGCGTGCGAAACGTCGATGCCCGTCACGCGCATCCCGGAGCCCGCCAGTTCCACCGCCAACGGCAGTCCGACGTAGCCGAGGCCGACGACACCCGCGTGGGCCTTGCCGCTTGCGATTTTCGCTTCGAGGTTGTTGGTCATTCTCTGCTCCGCTCCAATCCGCTTCTGGTCATCAATCAACTTGCCCTGCGTATCGCCCTGCCCGCTACGGATCGTCGGGGGTCCGGCGCAGGGCATCGAGGTCGGCGGCACGGATCCCGCGCCGAGGCTCGAAGTCGTACAGCACACGATAGGGGCCCACTTGCTGCCTAGCGTAGCTAACTCTCTCGCGTTCCAGCAAAGCGAGCATGGCGAGATGTTGGCGCTTGTTGCTCTGATCGTCGCGGAACACGTAGCAGATGGAGTCCGCCGTCTCCACGGCCGCGTCGTAGGGCGGATATCGGTCCTTCTGTAACGGCGCAAACACCACCCGTTCCGAACTGGCGAAGGCCAGGTGGTAGAGCGGCGAAGCGCTGTAGCAGGCTCGTATCCCCTTGCCCTCCAGGAAGCCGAGCAACTCGCGGCCACGGCCCTCGTCGGCAGCCGCCGGTAGCGATGCGGCGTCTACCCAACTCGCCATATTCAGCATCACGACCGCCGCGACACCGGCGCGCATCAGACGGCCACCGGTCCCCCGGGCCCGCGCCGCCAGAACCCCGGCCATCACCGCCGCCAGCGGATAGGCCGGCAGCATGTAACGCGGGCTGACGTAGCCGACCGCAAACGTGACCAGTGCGAACAGTCCGAGCAGTTGATCGGAGCCGATGCCGTCCCAACCGCTTTGGCCGCGGCGTGGACGGGCCGCCCAAAGCCCCGTGCCGAAAACGCACAGCGGCACGAAGAAGAGCCAGCGACGAACTGCCGCCGCCGGACCGCCTGTGCGCGAATCCTCGCTCATGCCCAGGCGTTCGACGTCGGCCCCTGGCGGAACACCGAAGACGATCCCGAGTTTGTCGAGTCCGTCGCCCAGCGCCGCACCGCGAGCCTCCAGGCCTCGGACTGCCCAGTTGCGGTCGCGCTGCTCGACCTCTACACGGTTCATGACCAACGCCTTGCGTGCGAGGCTCCGCACCGTGGCCAGCGGGTGCACGACGTTGTAGCCGAGCAGCAAACACGAACCGAGCATGAGACCGGCCGCTGCCGTTCCCCACCCCCGTCGGTCCTCACTACGCAACGCCAGCAGAATTCCCATCACGCCGAGGTAGGCGCCGACCAGTTGGTTCACCCACAGCGCGACACCCGCGACCACGCCGAGCGCGAACGCGGTCGCCGCGTCACGCTGGTGGTAGAGATAAAAGCGCCAGAACAGCGGCATGACCGCCAGCACCAGCGCGACGTGTTCGACGAAACCGCCGCGCGCTTTGAGATTCCACTGCAGGAAGTACATCGGCGCCAGCGCTACCAGCGCGGTGGCCCAGCGTGCCGCCGCCACCGAATAGAAGCGGTGAACGAAACGGTAGAGCAGCGCCCCGACACCTATAGAGAAGCAAAAAGTCACCAGACGCAGCGAAAGGAAGCTGCAGCCGAACACTGCGAACGAGATCGCGGCGCAGTAGGCTTCGAGAGCGCCGAGGTAGGACTGGCCCCAGAAAAAGATCGGCAGCTCGCGCCCTTCCACGATGTGCTTGCCCATCAGGCCGACCACCCCTTCGTCGGCCAGGTAGACATCGACTTCCCCCCCGCTCACCAAGCCGTAGTGGGTCAGCATCCAGAGACGCCAGCCGATACCGATCGCGACCAGCGCGAAAAACACACGACGGCTCACGGTTCCTACTGCAGATAGCCCAGAGACCTGAGGGTCTCGGCGGTCTTCGCGTCGATGACTACGGCGCTCACTCCTTCGCTGCGAACGCGGCGGTCGAACAGGCTCCAGCGCCCGTCGAGCCAGTCGCGCAGTGAGGCAGCCATCGGCGATGCGACCTCGCCGCGCGGAGTCAGGCTGACTCGTTCGCCCGGATCGACGGTCAAATTGAACGTCGACAGTTGTCTCGAATTGAAATGCTGAATGAGCTTGCGTCGGCGGCTGAGCTCGGCGACTTGTACGTTGAGTGTTCCCTTGCGGTAGAGTTCTGCAAATACCGCACGCCCGGGATCGTACCCGGCATCGGCTCCCGACCCCACGAAGAAACCCGAAAGATCGTGACCTTCGAAGTCTTTGGGAATCCCGATCCCGGTCAGCGACAGCAGCGTCGGTGCGACGTCGACGATGCTGGTCTCGTCCTCCACCACCGGCGTGACCGCAGTCACTCCCGGCACCTGCACGACCAACGGAACCCACAACACCTCTTGGTAGAGCGTGCGGTGGTGGCCCTTGTTGCCGTGCTCGAAGAACTCGTCGCCGTGATCGCCTACCACCACGACGACGGTGCGATCGGCAATACCGAGGCGCTCGAGCTCGCCGCGCAACATCGCCAGGTGGTCGTCCACCAGACGGATCTCACCGTCGTAGAGAGCTATCAGGTGTTCGAGATCGCGTGGGTTCATCCCCGCACGAATCTTCGAATCGAAGTAGTAGTTGTCGCCGGTGACCGAGCCCTTGTAGTCGGGATCGAACATGGTGTCGTAGCCCGGCCCCGGAGCGTAGTCGTAGTGCACGTCCCAGTAGTGCAGAAAGAGGAAAAACGGCTTTTCGCGGTGGGCCTCGAGCCAGGTGGCGGCCGCGGCCTGAACCTTCGGAGCGGTGATGCTGTGGTAGGAGTCTTCGTTGGTCTCGAAGTACACGGTCGTGTCGTCGTACTCGTCGAAGCCGCGCGCGAAGCCGTAACGCGAGTTGACGTAAGGTGCCGACACGATCGCGTGCGTGGCGTAACCGGCGCCGGCGAACGCTTCAGCCAGAGTAGGCACGCTGGCACCCAGACGGCGATCGTCGGCCACCACGCCGTGTCCGAGCAACGAGCGTCCGGTCAGCAGCGACATGTGGGCCGGCAAGGTCCACGAGGTAGTGCTCTGGCAGTTGGCGAAGCGAACTCCCCCTCGGGCCAGAGCGTCGATGGTCGGCGAAGTCGCGCGCGGGTAACCGTAGGCACCGACGTGATCGGCGCGCAGGCTGTCGATCGAAACCAGCACCACGTTGTAGCCCTTGGCCGCGCCGCGGCTCGCTGCGCCCGGCGCAGCCGGCGCCACCGTGGGGCTGTTACCGCTTCGCGCCTGCGGCTGCGCAGCAGCCAGCGCGTTTGCTGCCGCGCCTAACTGCGCCGCCAGCGGCCACACGCCGAGTGCCACGGCAACCGCGATCGCCGCACCACGAAGCGCCTGCCTGACCAGCAACACGCGCGTAGCCGTCAGCGAGACCACCAACACCGCCAGAGCCGAGAAGGCCCCGTCCTGAATCGCGTTGCGCAGCAGTGCCTTGATCACCTTGACGGCCCCGAGGTCTTCGGGAGCATGGAACGACACCACGAACACCGCCGCGTGAACGACCGCGGCCACGGCGCCGACCACGGCCAGCGCCCGCAGCAGGCTGCGCACGGCCGGCTGCTCGCCGGTGCCGGCTGACGCAGCCGCACGACCGACGCCGAACACACCCGCCACCGGCGCCAGTACCAGCGCGAGCGCCACCGCCACGGCGGTGTTGATCGCAACCAGTTGAGGAGCGAGGGTGAGCTTCGCCGCCGCGCCCTGCCCGAGAAAGTGCGAGAGTAGCGACGGCACCGGCGCCGAGTCGCCGATCGCGAACCAGAGCTTGGTAAAGGCGTCGTAGCTCTGCACCGTGAAGAAGCGATACGGCGCGAACAGCATGTCGCGGTACAAGACTGCCGCCACCACGGTCTCGGTCAGCGCCTGCACGACGCCGAGAGCCACGGCCGCGACCGCCAGATCCAAAAAACGGCGTTTCATCGCTCAGTCTGACCCGTCAGACCGGCTCGCCGCGTCCGACACCTTCGGACTGCGCGAAGCCGACGCGATCACGCACGATGTAGTGAGGTCTCTGTTTCACTTCCTCGAAGATGCGACCGACGTACTCCCCGATGACACCCAGCGACAACAACTGCACCCCGCCGAGAAACAACTCGATCACCACCGTCGAAGTCCAGCCCTGGATCGGCACGTCGCCGAACAAACGCGCCAGCAACAGATAGCCCATGTAAGCCAGAGCACTGCCAGAGACCAGCAGCCCGACGTTGCTCACCAGCCGCAGCGGCACGTACGAGTAGGAAACCAGGCCGTCGAACGCAAGTTTGAGCAGTTTGCCGAGACTGTACTTTGACTCTCCGGCATAGCGCGCCTCGCGCGCGTACTCGTAGCCGATCTGGCGAAAGCCCGCCCACGTGCGCAGACCGCGTACGAAGCGGTTGCGCTCCGGCATCGCACGCAACACCTCGACGACGCGCCGGTCGACGAGCGAGAAGTCGCCCGAGTCGAGCGGGATGTCGAGGTACGACACGCGGTGCAGAATCCAATAGAAAGCTTTGTAGGCGGCGCGCTTGAAGACGTTTTCCTTGCGCCCCTGGCGCACCGCGTAGACGACCTCGTAGCCCTCGCGCCAGCGCTCGATGAGAGCGGGAAGCACCTCGGGAGGATCCTGCAGGTCTCCATCCATCACGATGATCGCGTCTCCGGCGGCATGGTCGAGCCCGCAGGTCACCGCCACTTGATGGCCGAAGTTACGCGAGAAGTTGATGGTCTTGAAGGCCGGCGTTCGCCGGTGGAACTCACGAAGCAGGTCCTCGGAGCCGTCGCGGCTGCCGTCGTTGACGAAGATCACTTCGTAGGCCTCGGCACCGGCGTCGAGCACCTGGTGAAGACGCCGGTAGAGCGCTTCCAGGGTTTCCTCCTCGTTGAAGATCGGAACCACGACCGACACACTCGGCCGCGTAGCTGCCTCGCTCACCTGCATTCTCCCGCTTGCTGCATCATCGGACCACGCTCACCACCATCCGCTCGATCGCGCCCCTCAGGTCGCGCGCGTTCCCGTTCGACCCGGAGAATCAGCAGCGGCCGCCGTCGCCGAAGGCGCCGGCGCTCCTGCGAGATCTCGGTACACCTGTTCGATCTGCGGCAACACGGCCTGCCAGGTCGCTGTCGCCAGGAATCTACGCCGTGCAGCCTCTCCGAGACTCCTTCCTCTGTCCGGCCTTGCCGCACAAGACGCCATCGCCGCCGCCATCGCCGCGGGATCGTCGTCACGCACCACGATCCCGTCGACTCCATCGCTGAGAACCTTGGAGCCGCAGCCCGCCGTCACTACAACCTTGGCCGCGCTCATCGAATTCAAGAGCTTGATAGGATAGCCGGAACCCAGTCGCCGCGGTAGCGCCACCAAATCGCTGGCCGCGATTACCGCACGGGCCTCGGCGTAGCCGTGAACCTCGACAGTCACGACCCGTCCCGCGGCAGCCGCGCCGATCGGAGCTATCAGGCGAGCCACGGCGGCGCGGTCGAGCCGGTGCGATGCCAGCAGCAGCCGCAGCCTGTTCGGCGGCTGCCCGGCGGCCTCGCCGACGCTCGCGATCGCGAAGGCACCCAGCAAGAGTTCCAGGTTCTGATACGCGTCGAGATTGCCGCAGTAGCCGACCACGAAATCGTCCGGCTCCAGCCCGAAGCGCCGTCGTGCGCAGGCATCGGCCTGCGCCGGACCGTCGTCGACGACTGCGGGCGGGATCACCGCTAGACGCTCGGGGTCGCACCCGGCACGCAGCAGCAGTTCGGCGCTATGAGCGCAGAGCGCGATGGTACGGTCGGCACGCGGCGGGATTGCGCGGTCCAAGGCCGCGCCCACGCGGGCCGCCGCACGCTTGGCCAACCGGCCTTCGAAGTAGGTCTCGAGTTCGTCGCCCATCAGATTGTGGCTGTGGTAGAGCACCGGCACCCCGGTCACGGCCCGCGCTGCCAGTGCCGCCGCCGCCGCTTCGTAGTTGTGAGCGTGGACGATCTCGATGCGCTCGCGGCGGCACAGTCGTACCAGCGCGCGCACCAGCATCAGGTCGAGAATCGGCTTGAGCGCCGTCGGCCCTGAGCGGGCGGCGTCGTCGCCGGGCAGACGCGGCGTGCGGTGGTGACGGTAGCCTTTGCCGAAGACCTCGAAACCCTGGCCGTAGGTGAGCAGGTGAACCTGGTGTCCAGCGGTAGCCAGAGCCTCCGCCATCTGCCCGACGAAGACCTGCGATCCCTGTGCCGAGGGAAACGGACACGCCGCCACCAGCGCGACGCGGAATCGCCGGTTCACGGCAGGTACCCCAGCGATCTCAGACGCTCGACGACTTCGGCCTCCTCGGCCGCGCCGTAAACGCACGACGGCTCAGCATCGACGGCTTCGCGTTCAGGCCCCGCGCCAGCGAGGCCGGTGGTCTCAAGGGCCGCCGTCAGTTCCCCGCCTGCTGCGCTGCGCCCTTCCATCCCGACCGTCGCGGCCAAGCCTGCCATCCCAAGCGCCGTCACGCCGGCGTCGGCAATCGTGCAACAGCCACGCGTCGGGCCTCCACCGTCGCCAACGGCCGCGCGATTGCCGGTGGTCCGCCCGGCCTCGGCTACGATCATCATGCCGAAGTCGCGATGCGAACCGCTGGTGCTGGCACCCTTGGCGCCGCGCATCTCGTGCGCCGACAGACGCCGCAGCGCGCGCGTTTCGGCGCCTCCGCGGCTCGAACCGGCGCAGTACGAGTAACCACCTGGCTGCCTGAGCTCGAATATCAGATCGGGAGCCAGCCTCGCGAAGGGGCCGTCGAAGAGTTCCTCGCGACGTCGCACCGCACTCACTACCGGTCCACCGTCGAAAGGATCGCGCAGTTCGAGGGCTTCTGCTTCGAGGTCGCGCAGCGCGGCACCGACGTCGCCCGGCGCGACTATTCCCCGCGGCTCGCGTCCCTTCACGTTCAGCCACAAGGAAGGGTAGTAAGGCAGTTCGTCGCTGAAAGCGCGCGTGCGCTCCCAGGCGATTCCTGCAAAACGGGCCTTCGATTCCAAGCGCGAAGCCGCGCCGGGAAGGCGACCGAACAGCCGCGCCTGACGCGCGGCCGGCACCAGTCGCAGGGCCGCACGGCGCAGCGCGCGCGCACCCGCGCCGCCGCCGTCGGGCTCGAAGTGCAACCAGCCGCGCTCTGCCAGCCAGCGGTTCCAGAAGATCGCGCGATCCGAAGACCCGCCGCTACCGTGGTCGGAAACCAACAGTACCTGCGCATCCTCACCGGCCGCCGCCAGTAGACGCGCGAGCGCACTGTCGAGTGCCCGGTAGACTTCGCGGATGGTCCCGCGCGGACCGCGCCGCAGGCGCGGCGATAACTGATCGTCGAACTGCCAGAAGTGATGCGCGACGGTGTCCGGCTCCATGTAATGCACCGCGAACACGTCGAAGCGTTGCTCGGCAAGCAGATCGCAAACGATCGTCGTGCGCAGCGCGATCGTGGCGAGCAACTGCGAGGCGGCGCGTCGGTGCCAGCCCTCGTCGATGCAGCCTTGCGGAACGCCTTCGACGGCCAGCGATCCGTAGCGCGCCCTGAGGCGGTCGGCGAGCCCGCGCGGATGACAGAAGCCTTCCGCACCGCTGGCACCGAGCGGCGTGTCGAAGCCGCACACTTGCAACGCGCAGACCTGCTCGGCGGGATAGGTGGCGGGCATCGCGTAGACACCGACCCGCTTGCCGGCAGCCGCCATCACCGACCAGATGGTCGGCATGCGGCGATAGCTGGAGTTGACGAAGCGCACCCGGTAGCCGCCCGGTTCGCGCACCGCGAAGTCGGTGATGGCGTGCCGCGCCGGGCCGGCGCCGGTCATGAAAGTGGTCCAGGCCGGAAAGGTGACCGGCGGGACGGTGGAGCGCACCTGCCACGCGCGCCCGCGCTCAAGCAGCGCCGCGAGTGCCGGCATGTCGCCCGCCGCCACGAAATCGTCGAGTACTTCGAAGCAGGCGCCGTCCCAGGCGACGACCAGCAACATGGCTATTGCAGGTAGCCGAGCGCGCGCATTCTCTCCTTGGCGGCGTCGTCGAGCGCGCCGCTCTGCCCCGCTACCGCGCCCGAGCGCGCGAAGGCGCGCAGTTGTTCGAGGTCGTTCTTCAGACCGGCGACCACTTCGGCCTGCTCACCCGCGAGGTTCCTGCTTTCGACCGGGTCGGCCTGCATGTCGTAGAGTTCCACCGGCGCCAGCCCGCGCGGATTGCCCTCGTTTGCGAGGATCATCTTCCAACGCTCGTTGCGTACCGACTCGAGCACGTTGCCTTCGTGGTCTTCCTGGGCGTAGAGCGCCAGCGGCGCTTTCGCATCCGAGAACAGGTCGCGGCCCTGGAAGCAGCGCGGCGCCGCGCCGCCGCACGCCGCCACGATGGTCGGTGCGACGTCGAGCAACTGCGCCGCCGATTTCACGCGGGTTCCGGCCTTGGCGTTCTTCGGCAGCTTGACCACGAACGGCACGTGCGTTTCCTCGTCGTACAGCGTGGTGCCGTGCCACCAACCCTTGTGCTCGTAGAACTCCTCTCCGTGATCGGCAACCAGCACTATCATCGTGTTGTCGTACGCATTCGCCGCCTTCAGCGCCTCGATCAGGTTGCCGATGAAACGGTCCATGTATTCGACGTTGCTCGCGTAGAGTCTCTCGAGGCGATCGCGCTGCGAAGGATCAGGATTCGGCGTGTCGACACGCGCCACCGCGACTCCGTTGTACGGGATCTCGAAGTACGGATCGTGCGGATCCATGTAGTGGATCAACGTGAAGAACGGTTGCGCTGAGTTCCGGTCGATCCACGGCAGCGCAGCCCCGTTGACGGTCTGGGCGTCCTGGTAGTAGTGCTGCACGAATTTCTCTTTCGACAGGAAGCGCTCACGCAGCAAACGCATCACGCTGTAGAGGGCCAGCTTCGAGGCCGAATCGCCGGCACCGAAGAAGAACTCGGGGGCCAGGTAGTAGTATTCCTGGAAGCCCTGGTCGAAATGGAAGGACGGCGCGACGTTGATGTTGGTCACGTAGCCGACCGTTCGGTATCCGTTCTCACGCATCGCCTCGGCAACGGTCGTCACCCCGTCCGGCAACAGATCGGTCTTGTACATGACCTTGTGCGATGCCGGATAGAGCGAGGTCATGATCGTCGCTATCGAGGGACGCGTCCACGAAGACTGCGCATAAGCCTTTTCGAATACGACACCGTCTTTGGCCAAGCGGTCGATGCCGGGGGTCTTGGTCGAGGTCGAACCGTAGGCTCCGACGTGGTCGGCCCTCAGTGTATCTGCGATGATCAGGATCGCATTGGGGCCCTTGGCCGTTGCCGGCGCCGGCACCACCGCGGTCTTGATCGCGGTCGCGTTGAGAACCGCCGACCCTGCCACTCCTACGACCACCAGCACCACCGCAGCCAGTGCCGACGAGAGCAGCCCCGCTCTGCCGCGTGCCAGAGCGCGCAGCAAGCGGCTCACAACGACGAAGACGACGAGGGCAGCGACCAGCAACCCGAGGTGCACCTCGATCCCGCTGCGGCTCGCGATCGGCAGGTTCTCGGCGAAGACGTCGCGGACGACGCGGAAGCGGGTTATCGCCAGCGCCAGCAAGGCGGTGGCCGTGCCGCCGGCCAGACCCGCGGCGGCGGCACCGTCGCGCGCGAGAAACGGCAGCGCGATACTCGCAATCGCCGCTCCGGCGCCGATCGCGGCACCGATCAGCCCGTAGGCCAACACCGCGAACGAGAAGACGCCGAACTCTTCGGCGCCGCCCCACCCGGCCACCACAACGGCTTCGCCCAACCCGACCAGCGCGCCGCCGACGAAACCACCCGAGATGCCGGCCACAATCTTGCGCAACACATCCATCGTGCTACTCGCCTCCGGCCGCGACCGCGAGCGCATGGCCGTCGTATTGCGGCGGGACCGCGACACCGAGCAGAGTCAGGATCGTCGGTGCCAGGTCAAGAATCGACGGATCCTTGCCGTCCGTCGGCGCGGCGATCTTGCGGTTGCTGAGCAGGATGCCCGCGGTCGCCGAAGTCTGCGACGTGGCGTGATCGCCGCTCCACTTCTTTTTGTTGTCCTCGAAGAGCCCTGGAGGCGCACCGCCCAGAGGCGTCGCCGACGAAACACGGTAGCCGGGCTCCATGCCGATCTGCAGATCCTGTCCGTCGGCAAGGCGCGCGCCCTTCCACGTTTCCTTGGCGAGATAGACCTCCGCAACGGCGGGTTTGCCGGTGATGGGGTCGACGACCTTGCGCAGCCGCGCGGCGATGTCTTCCGCGACCGAATCGGCTTCCTTGCCCGGCTTGACTATCCCTTTGCCCTCGCGCCCTTGCTCGTTGATGTAGATCGCGCCGACGCCGAGCGCGTAGGCTTTGGTCTTCGACCAGTCGACGTCCTGGAGGAACTTGCGCTCGGTCGACTTCGCCCCGCCCTTGAGCGTCATGAAACCTTGTTCGATCAGCCACGAGTTCAGGTTGAAACCGCGGCGCCAACTGTGGAAGCCGTGATCGCTGAGGATCAACAGCACGTCTTCGGGTCCGAGCTTGGCCGCAACCTTGCCGATGATTTCATCCATCCGCAGGTACGTCTTCTGGATCGAGTCACCGTACTTGGCCGCCAGTGCTGCGTCGTAGCGCGGGTGTTCGGTGTCCATCAAACGGTACATCATGTGCGAGGTGCGGTCGGGTTCGACGAACACCGAGACCAGCAACTCGGTCTTCTTGTCGTCGAGTTCGTGTAACGTGATTGCCTCGCTCTCGCTGAAGGTATCCCAGATATCCTGCATGAAGGCTTCTTCGTCGATGCGCTCTTCGTTCAAGCCCCAGGTCTCGTGATTCCATCCGACCGTCTTGTAGTCACCGACCGCGCCTTGCAGTTCCTTCGAATAGGCGGGTGGTTCGGTGAGCGCGATCGCCGGGTCGAGGGGGTCGTGGTTGATCGGAGACAGGTAGAGTCTCAGGTTCGGTTCCACTTCGAGAACGCGGAAGCGCGCCATACCGTGCAGCGTCGACAGCGGCGTCACTTCGAATCCCATGCGGAACCACTCGCTCCAGCGTCCGACTTCGACGGTCTCGCTGCGGCCTGCGAGTTCGATCGTCAGCGCGTCCTTGCCGGCGGCTTTGAGTTTGAGCGGAACGGTGAGGCGCTCGTGCGACTGAGAGAGCGGGTTGGTCGGCCCTTCGATCAGCGTCTCGACCTGCTTGGCGTTGGCCAAGGACAAGACCTTGCCGCCGAGTTCGGGATCGGCTGCATCGCGCGGCGAAAGATCGCTCGACCAGTAGTGGAAGGTACCCTCACTGCCGCGCATATCGGGAAGTCCGAGCCCACCCTGCTCGTAGCCGTGCTCGGTCTGCTCGAGCGGATATATGCACGGTACTCGCAGCACCACCGAGCGTTTGCCAACGCGGTCGGCGGTGGTCCAGAAGGCCTGCCCCGACATCGTCGTGGTGAAAGTCTCGGGAGTCTTCGAGATCAGGCCGAAGCGGTATTCGGCCGCGTGACTGACGGCGCCGGTGCGATCGGGCAGATAGGTCTTGGGGTCGCGCAAGATGAAGTCGAAGATGCCGTGGCCGCCGGGGTTGAGACCGGTCGTGAACGAAGACCACGCGGTGCACGAGGCCGGCGGTGTCGTGGTCTGCAAGCGGCTGAACGTGCCACTTTCCATCATCTTGGAAATGTTCGGGAGCTTGTCGCGCCATTGCTGGACGAAGTTCGGATCGACGCCGTCGAAACCGAGAACCACTATCCTGCGCGTCGGAGCGGGGCCGGCGTCGCGGCGTCCCTCGCCGCAACCGGCGGCGATCGAGACCGACAGTGCGATCAACGAAACGAACGTGGCGCAGCGGACGGAGTCGGCGCCGCGGCGGCCGAGCGCGCTGTGATGGGCGGTGCGCGCAGGAATCTGCGACGATCGCGTGACTGTGGTCATGGTCCTCCTGGTGATCTTCGTTTTTTACCCGGGCCGCGGCTCGGACTTCGTAGCGCCTTCTTCGAGGCGCTCTTCGCCCACCTCTTCGACCGGTCCAAGCAGCTGCGTGAGTCCCGGCAACTCGCAGGCTCGCCGGCCATCGCCGCAGTTCGGTCATGCTTCTTTTCCATCGAGCAGCCGCGCGTACAAGTCTTCGATCTGCCTCACCATCGCCGGGGCCGAATAAGCCGCCAGGACGCGCGCTCTCGCCGCGGCGCCCACCTTCGCCCTGAGCGACCGGTCGCCGAGCAGCGCCGCTACTCGCGCGGCCATCGCGGCCGCGTCATCGGGTTCGACGAGGAAGCCACTGCGGCGGTCTTCGACCACTTCGAGATTACCGCCGACGCCGGTCGCCACCACCGCCAGCTGCATGGCCATGGCCTCCAGCAGCGCGTTGGACATCCCCTCGCTCTGAGACGGGAGCACGAACACGTCCAAGGCCGCGAGAACTTCGGGCATGTCGGAGCGGCGCCCGAGCAGGTGGATGCGGCCGGCAATACCGAGCCGGCTCGCCAACGCCGCAGGTTCGGCCGACATCTCCGACTCGCCCGCGATCAGCAGGTGTGCATCGGGCACGCTGGTCAACAGTTCGGCCATCGCGGCAAAGAGCAACGGGAAGCCCTTCTTTAGGCGAAAGGTTATCGCGGTTCCAAGCAGCGGGGCGGTGCCGATCCCGAGTTCGGCGCGCAGGCGTGCGCCGGCCTCGGACGGTACCGCACGCGGGTCGAAGCGGTCAGCATCGATACCGCTCGGAATCATCACCAGCGGCGCCGCGATGCGCCCCTCGACCTGGCGCGTGAACTCGAGTACCTGCGGCGAATTGCCGGTAACCGCGTGCGACAGCGAGTTGGAAACGCGCACGGCAAAGCGTTCGGCGGCGCCGGCCGGGCGGTGCAGGCCGCGCTTGCTGGTGACGACCGCGGGGACTGCGGCCAGGCGTCCGGCCACCGCCCCGTAGAAGTTCCCACGCAGCAAGTAGCCGTGGACGAGCGCCGGACGGAGTTCGCGCAATGCCGCAACCATTCGCGCCAGGCCGACGATATCGCGAGGGTCCCGAAGCGATCCACCCATACCGAAGGTGCGCACCGGCAGGTCCAGCCCGCGCCCCTGGTCGAGCAGGTCGCCGGCGTCGCGAAGCACGAACAGGCTCGGCGCGAAGCGGCTGCGATCGAGGAAGCGCAGGACCTGCAGCAGGTGGGTCTGGGTACCGCCGGTGATCATCGAGGCGATCACGTAAACGACGCGCCGCGGATTCGTTGCCAGCCCAGCCGAGAGTGCCACGGTGATCTCCGCGAGTAGCAAGGCAGCGCGGCGGCCTCGCAAAAACGCAGCGGCGTAAACTACCAGAGGGACGCGGCGGGGCCAGCGCGCGGGCTGCGCCACGGCGACCGAGCAGCACTGCGGGCTAGCGACGCCGGAAGTTGTCGCTGGCGGCCAGCATCAGCCCCGACTTGGCCGCAGGCCCGAGCGGCAGAAATGGAACCCAGCCCGTGACCGGTTTACCGTCCGCCTCGAACGCCAAGATGGGAGCGACAAGGCCCGGGCCGGGAGCGACCAGGATTTCGCCTTGTCCGTCGAGATCGACATCGGCCACGGCCAGACGAATCCCGCCGGCAAAATCCGGCCCGTATGCGGTACAGAAGAAACTGACTTCCTTGCCGTTCATCTTGAAGGGACTGCCAGTGGCCGTCCAGGCGCGGATCCAGAGCTGACCGGTGGCTGGTGCGGTGACGATCTCGGAAAAACCGCTGCCGTCCAGGTCGCCGACCGCCACCACGGTTCCGACATTGGGTGTCGCACCGGTTCCTTCCGGCGGATAGGCCAGCCACTGGTCGATCAGGGCTCCGAGGCGCGTGAAGACCCGGACTGCGGGCAATCCGACGACGGGTGCGGCGACCAGTTCGTCGCCGCTCGAACTGGTGAGATTTCCGGCCGCCAGATCGACACCGACCGCATCGACGCTGCGGTTGGCAACCTTGTCGCCTGCTGCAAACAGCGCAAAGGTCCGGACCTGAATCCAGGTCGAGCGGCCCAGAGGATCGGTGAATTGGCGACGGTGAATGACGACATCGGTGCTGCCCGCGGCAGCGTCTGCCGGCGCTGCCGCGAGTTCATCGCCGTCTTCGCTCGATAGATCGCCGGCTGCGACGTTGACGCCACCGCCGTAACCGGCGGGCCCGGCCGAGAATCGCGAAACCCGCGACCTGCGGCGACCGGCGCGGTACACGACAACCTCGGGACTTCCTGCTCCGCGGCCGCTTCCAACCGCCAGCAGTGGCGCTTCGGGCGCGGCACCGACCGCATCGTCGATGACAGCGAGCGTCGCCGAAAACCCCTTGCTGCGGCGGAACGGTTCAATGTCGACTTCGCGGAGGTGCCCTGAAGGATCGAAGCTGCGCACCGCCGACCGCCGCGACTCTCCGCGTCCGGCCACGAACAATCTGGTTTCGCGGCCGCGCCGTCCGCCCATACGTGCCAGCGTGTGGCCATCCGCGCCGGACAACACATAGGCCGCGCCTGCTCCGCGCCGGCCGTTGGGCGCATCGCCCGGCGCGCCGGCCACAACGTCGCCGACTCCGTCGCCGTCGTAATCGAAGCCGCCGGCCAGCGATTGGCCGAGCCGTGCGTTGGCCAGCGCACCATTGCGCGACCACAGCAACGCTCCGGTGAGTCCGTTGAACGCGTGTACCCTTCCGCCCTCGGTCTTTCCGTCAGCCTTGGCCACCGGCGCGGAGGCGACGAGGTCTTCGACGCCGTCGCCGTCCAGAGAACCAGGGACGACGACCGCAGTGCCGAATGCGGCGCCCGCCTGAGGCGATGGCTCGGCCAGACTGCGCACGAACGATCCGGCCGAGGTGTACAGCGCGACAATGCCGGCCTTGGCCTGATTACCGACGTCTTTGCCGATCGAACCGACCCACAGATCGTCGCGGGAGTCGCCGGAGAGATCGGCGGTGGCCGCCACCGAACGACCAAGGCGCTCGTCTAGATCACCCTCCATGCGCACGAGTTCGGTGAACGGCACGACGCCGGACAGGATCTTTACTCGCCCGACGTCGGCGACAACCGTGATCGGCGCCATCGTGGTCGTGGTCGTGCTCGTGGTCGTCGTGGTTGTCACCGGCAACGCGAGCGCCGCCGCACCTGCGACCGACTCGGACACGCCGTACACCGACGCCTCGAGCGGCCTGTCAGCCGAATTGGAAGCCACGGCCAAATCGGGATGCCCGTCCGCGTCCACGTCGCCGATCACGCCGAGCGTACTGCCCCAGTAATCGAAGCGGCGCTCTCCGTCGTTGCGTCCCAGCAACGCTCCCGAAACTCCCGAGAGGATGAAGGCGGTTCCCCGGCGTTCACCGGCGACTTTGACGCCGCTGCCACCAACCAACAAGTCGGCCTTGCCGTCGCCGTCGACGTCGGCGAGTGCGGTCACCGCCTCTCCCACGGTCGCGTCGGCAGTGGTCCCTACCAAGCTCCACTTCACACTTCCCTGCGAAGAAAAGAGTTCGAGTTTTCCGGCCTTCAAGATCGAACCACCGTCTTCCTTGGGCGCGGCGAAGGTGGCCGAACCGGCCGCCAGCTCGGCCTTGCCGTCGCCATCGACGTCCGGCACCAACGCGACTGCGGCGCCGAACTGCTGATCTTGCTGGTCGCCACTCAGCGAAAGCAGACGCCGACGGGTGGTTCCCGAGTAGACCCGCACGCGGCCGGCCTTGGCCAGACCGCCGACCGTCGCGCAAGGCGCACCGACCGCGATGTCCGCGACACCGTCACCATCGAAATCGCCGCCGACATCGACCGCCCAACCGAAGCCGTCGCCCTCGCCGGTGCCGCAGCTCACCTGCACGGCCAGCGCGCGGCCGAACAAGCCCATCGTCAGCACCAACGCGCCTGCCCAAATCACCAGCGCGTTGGGCACGGAACACCGAAGAACACACGAGACTGAACGAGTCGGCGGTCGCGATTTCATATTGGGGCGCAGCCGGCGTGCTGCCCGCTCAGAGTGCCACATCGACGACACTCCGCAAGAGCCGAACCTCGGCACGACCCGGAAACGATCGCCCCGCCGCGGTCCATCTCCCGGCACGCGGTTCACTCGAGCGACGACCGATCGGCCTCTTCCGCCTCTTGGACCTCTTGTGCTGCCTGTCCTTCCTGCGGTGCCTGAACCACTGCCTTGCCCCGACTACGGGCGTCGCGCACCCGGCCAAGCCCCTCGCGCCCCACCCTCTTCCACATCTCGAAATCACTGGATCGCAGCACCAGAGACTCGTGCCAGGGAAGGCCCGACTCCCTGAGAAAGAAACCATAGAGCAGCACCGCGGCCACCGAATACGAGGCCGCCGTCCCGATCGCCGCTCCGATTATGCCCAGACGCGGGATCAGCACGACATTGAGGCTGACATTGCCGACCAGCGCCACGTAGGCTGCAATCACGTTGGTCACCTGACGGTCGCGCGCGGTGAAATCCCGCGACAGCAACACATACTGCGACATCATCACGATCCCCCACGCGATATAGACCAGCGGACCGGCCGCCGCGGCGTAGCGTTGTCCGTAAAGGGCGACGATCGCGAAGCGGCCAAGCAGGCTCAGCACCAGCGCCATGACCACCGTTATTGCGAGGGTCTGACGGCAGGCCGCTGCCGTCATCGCGTGGACGCGATCTTCGCTGCTTCCGGCCAGCCGCGGGAACATCGCCATACCGAGCGAGGTGGGGACCTGCATCATCTGCTCGGCGAGCCGCGCCCCGATCGCGTAGAAGGCGACTTCGGCCGGCGTCAGGTAGTACGCGCAAAGATACACTCCGGCCTTGAAATTGAAGTGCGAAGCGACGATCTGCAGGTGCGACTTGAGCCCGTAGCGCAACATCCGGCGAAACAACGGAAGGTCGAACCCGAGACGCAGACCGTGTGCGCTCCGCACCGTCCACAGTACCCACGACACCATCATCACACGCAGTGTGACCGCGACCGCGAGTGCTCCGGGAAGCCGGTATCCGAGCCACAGCAGCACGACGGTCATGCCGACCAAGGTGAAGATCGACTCGCCGATCAGGCGCATGTTGTAGACGCGGAAACCGTCGGTCGCCTGCAGAACCCCGTACAGATAGCTCTCGACGAGCAGGGTCGGAATCATCGGCAGCACGGCCATCAACGCCCACATCGGCACGCCCCTCAGCATGCTGCCGGCGATCTGGTCGCGCAGCAGATAGGTTGCGACGATCAGGATCGCTCCGGTGACGAAGCCGAAAATCACCGCGGTCGAGGCCACCCGCACCACGTCCTCACGCTCGCGCTTGACGAAGTAGATCGTCGCCTGTGCTTGTCCGAACTTGGTCAGGGTGGTCAGCGAGGCCGGGAAGGTCGTCACTACCGAGAAGATACCGCGGTCGCTGGGGCCGAGAGTGCGCGCAGTGATGATGCCTATGAAGACACCGAGGCCGAGTTTGAAGAACACCGTGGCAAGCGTGCCGCCGAAGTCCTCGACCAACTTGTAGAGCGACGACCCCTGGCGTCCGGCCTTGGGGGCGCTCACCGCGATCTCCGCAGCGCCCGCTCGGCGACCGGGCCGAGCATCTCGCGGCGGGTGAACTCTGCAAGATCTTCCCCGTCGGTTACTCGAACTTCGTAGTTGCCGGTCGAAGCCGCCAGACGCCGCAGCGCTTCGGCTTCGTCGGGTGCGCGGGTTCCCGCCACGGCGTCGAGAACTTCGTTCATCACCGCGATGCGCCGCACTTCCTTGGCCATGAGGTTGGCGGCGTGCAAGCGCGCGCCGCTCTCGGACGTGTCCAGATCGCGCACCCTCGAGGCCGCGGCTCTCTCGACATGAAAGAGAGCGGCCACAGGTTGGCCCTGCAACTCGATGTCGGCGACGCGGTAGGCATCGCGGGCGAAGACGCGCCGCTCTCCGGTGGCCACCAGCCGCTGCGCTCCCGGCCCGGCCAACCTACGGCTGTTCTCGTCGAGCAGCAGCAATTCCGGGCATGCCCAGACGCGCGCGCCGTCGTGCAGAATCAGATTGTCGGAGAGCATGCGGCAAGCCGGCTGCGCCAGCAGCGCCACCGCCAGTGTCGACTTGCCGCAGCCCGGCATCCCTGCGAGCACGACCGCACCATCGGGCGTGGCCACCGCTGCCGCGTGCAGCACGTGCATGCCCGCGAAGCGGCTCAGGCGCCACAACACGGGGTGATAGAAGAGATAGTAGAGCAACGTCGAAAAGCGACGCCCTCGTAGCACCGGCAGAGCGCCCCGGTGTCGCCAGCGCTGGAAGAGATCCTGGCGCCGTCCTTTCGCCAACGAAAAGTAGTAGCGACCGACCAGTTCCAGACGCCCGTCGATGAACGCCATTGCAAGGTGGAGATCGGTGAAATCGTCGATGCGCAGCCAATAGCCGCGGCCGTCGCCGAGGTACAGATCACGGTCGGGCCGGTGCTGCCACGTCGCCCCCGCGAAGGCTTCATTCAGACTACGGGCGGGCGCTCCCTCGACCCACTCGAGACGACTGACGACGTCGGCCTCGGCGTGGTCCTCGACGCGGTACGGTTCCAGCGCCGCGCAGACGTAGTCGGTAAACGATTGCGTCTGCGACTCCAGACGCAGCGTGACTCCGTGCAGCCGCAGCGTCGTCGCGTTCACGAACCGGCCTCGCGCAGATCGGCAAGGCCGCGCCCGCGCCGGCGCGCCACCACGCCCTCGAACAACGCGCACATGGTCTCTACGTGGCGATCCAAGCGGAAGCGCTGCACCGACACCAGAGCCGCCGCCGCCAGACGCGCGCGCTCGCCCGGAGACTCCAGCAGCCGATCGATCACCGCCGCGAGTTCCTCGGCATTGCCCGGCGTGGTCAGCAGCCCGTCTTCTCCGTCGCTGACGAGTTCAGGAACGCCACCGGCCCTGGTCGCGATCAGCGGACGCCCCACCGCCATCGCCTCGATGATGACTCGGCCGAACGGCTCCCTGCGCACCGAACTGTGGACGACGACGTCCATCGCGGCCATCAGATCGGGAACGTCCGAGCGCGGACCCGTCATCAACACGCGCTTCTCCAGTCCGCGCTCTCGAACGTGTGCCGTCAGTTCGTCGGCGTAGGCGAGACCGCTGCGGTGTACACCGCCGACCAGCCAAGCCACCAGTCGCGGGCGCCGCTCGCGCAGCAAATCCAACGCGTCCACCAACACGCGCTGTCCCTTCCACGACTGGATGTTGCCGACCACTCCGACCACTTCGGCGTCCGGTGCCGCACCGAGTTCGCTTCGCACATCTCGAGCGTCACGCCGGGACCGAAACGCCGATAGATCCAGTCCGTCGTAGACGACGGCGAAAGCCTCGGGCTTCATGCCGCCCTCGCGGCAGTGCACCTCGATCGCTTCGGTCATCGAGATACAAAGAGCGACACCGCGCGACAGCGCACGCTCGATGAAACTGAACTTGTCGAAACCCTTGGAGTGGACCACGCACGGAACACCGAGCAGGCGCGCTGCCACCACCGCGTCGGCGTTGCCACGAAAGCCGTTGCACACGTAAACCAGATCGGGGCTCGCCTCGCGCATCAGGCGGGCCAGGCGCACGGCGGCAGGAGCCGTCTCGAAAACGAACGTCAGCGACTCACGGAAATTCCGCAGCGCCGCCGCCACGGCTCCGATACGCTTGGCCCTGGCGTAGGTGGAACTCGCCTCCAAGGCGTGCCCCTTGGGGAGGCGGCGCTTGTCGAACACGCGGATCGGAACCCCGTGGCCGAGAAGGTCCGCAGCCGCGGGTTTGTGCTCGTACAGCACGACGAAGGGTGTCACCCGGCTACGATCGAGACCGCGCAACAATTCGAGCATACCGGTCAGCGATCCGCCGATGACGCTGCCCGCGGATGCCTCGAGAAAGACGACGTTCACGCCGGTTTCCGCAGCGACTCCTCGAGGGCCTGGCTGAGTTCCACGCGCGGCTTCCAACCCAGCCGCGCGGTCGCCGCATCGGTCGCGTAACGCGTGCTACGCTCCGAGCGCAACAATTGGTAAGCGGGAGCCCAGGGCCGTCGCTTGACCAGACGGTGCAGCTTGTCCACCGCCTTGACCGCAGGAGCGAGCAGCCAGACCGGCAAATACATCACCCTCAGAGGCCGCGCGCGTACATGGCTCAGCGTACGGAAGTACTCCCCCTGCGTCAGGCCGGGGTCGTCGATGACGTTGAATATCGATCCGTCGATGCCTTCGGTCACACCCGCCAGGATCACCGCGTCCGCGGCGTTCTCTATGTAGGTGAGCGGCAGCAGGTAGCCGGGAGTGCTCACCACCAGCAGCAGGTCGGGCCGCAGGAACTTCTTGACTCGACCGAGGAATACCGACTGCTGCGGATGATCAGGGCCGTACAGTAGTCCGGGCCTCACCACCACGACGTTCCTGCCCGCGCGTGCGGCCGAGCACGCCAGACGGTCAGCGTCTATCTTCGAGCGCGTGTAGAAGCCCCGCAGGGTCGGCCTGCGGTCGTAGTCACTGGTGTCGGTGATGTTCAGACCGTCGCGGTCGATCTCGAAGATGCCGAGCGAGCTGACGTGCACGAAACGCTTGGCCTTGCCGGCCAGCGCAGCGTCCATCAGGCGCTGCGTCGCTTCGACGTTGACCCGGAAGAACTCGTCCCACTGTCCGTGCGACTGCACGCGTGCACCGACGTGGTAGACGACGTCGCATTCGGCGACACGGTCGAGCACCGGACCTATGTCGCCGAGATCCCCGCCGACGACCGTCGCTCCAGCTGCGACCAGGTCTTTGCTGCGACTGCCCTCGCGAGCGAGCGCAAAGACTTCATCGCCGCGTTCGACCAGTCGCCGCACCACGCGCCGCCCTAGAAACCCCGTCCCGCCGGTGACGAAGGCGCGCACCTCAGGCCTCCACCGCAGGGCGATCCGCGCTTCGTGAATCGCCGGCGAGGTCGTTCCAGATACGATTGGTGACGTCGACCACCGAAGCTGCCTCTTCGATGCTGACTGGCGGGGCAGTGCCGTTGCGCACTGCCTGATAGAAGCGCGCGATCAACTCGCCCATACCCGGGTAATAACGGATGCGGCCACGCACGAAGTCGATGGTGTTCTGGGCGGTCTGTCCGACCAGTTGCCAAGCTTCGTCGAGATTGGGCAACGGTTTGGCGATTATTTTCGGGACCTCGTAGTCGCGGCGTCTGACCACGGTCATGTTGTTGAGGTTGACCTCGACCGTCATCTTGGTTCCGCACAACTTGAGCGTGTTCATCCCGGGGGCCGCATTCATCGAAATCGTCAGCACGCCGGTCCTGCCCTCGCCTTTCATCAGCACGCGCAGTTCTTCTGGATTCGTCCCTCCCGAAGGCGAGAAGGCGGTGGCGTGAAGTTCCTCGACCTCGCCGAGGAAGTAGAGTTGAAGATACAGCGGATGCGGGACCAGGTCGCCGAGACCGCCGCCGGCAATCTCCCCGAGCCACGCCCTTTCGCTGGCGCGCCCGGCCTGGAAGCTCTCGATCGCGACTAGGTCGCCGAGTTTCCCGCTCTCCCACAAGCGCCGCGCCTCCAGCATCGGAGGATCGAAGAGGCGGTTGTGATCGACCGTCAGCAGCGCGCCGGAACGCTTGGCAGCAGCGGCCATCGCTACAACCTCGCGCAGATCGAGCGCAAGGGGCTTTTCGACCAGCGTGGCGATTCCGCAGTCGAGCGCCGCCACTGCCACGCTCGCGTGCGACTGCGGAGGCGTCAGTACGTGGATGACGTCGAGTCGTTCCTGCGCGAGCATGTCTTCGACGGCGCGATAGACCCTCTGAACGCCGAAACGATCGGCGAGGTCACTCGATCGTCTGATCGAGAGATCGGCGAGCGCCACCAGCTCGCCGCCCGCCTTTTGAATGTACGGCAGATGAGCCGAGGCGATGGTGCCGCAGCCCACGACGCCCACCCTCAACCTGTCGCCGGTCATTCCGGACGTCTTCTGTCCATTCGTCGTCATGCCGCCTCGCCTGCCAAGGAGTCTGCCGCGCCTGCCCTCAGGCGCTCTGCGCTGCCAGTTGACTGAGGGGGGAAGAGATCGTGTGCCGGCTCTCTACGCTACTCTTCCGACGGTCTGCCGCTCGCGCTCGAGAACAACGGGACCTTCACCGCCGAAACCGCGAGTCTTCAGCCACTTCACGTTGGAGTAGCGGGCGTCGGTCCAATTGATGGCGGTGTGTGCGAGCAGCGCTTTGATCTCATCCACACCGCTCTCGATGCTGTGCGACGGAACGAAGCCGAGGACGTGGCGGATCTTGTCGAAACTGACGCGATAGCTGCGCAGATCGTCGATACGGTCGGCGATCTCGACGCGGGTGCCGGGGATCCTGGAAGCGATCAGTTCCGCGGTACCGGTAATCGTCATGTTGTTCTCGTTGCAGCCTACGTTGAAGATTTCGCCGGCCGCGCGTTCGTCGGGAGCTTCGGCGGCGAGCACAAAAGCTTCGGCGACGTCGCGCACGTGGACGTGCGGGCGCCACGCGTCGCCATCGGTCACCGTGATCAAGCCGTCGTTGACCGCACGGCACGTCATCGTGTTCACCATCAGGTCCAGACGCGGTCTGGAAGAAGCACCGAACACCGTCCCGAGCCGCAGTGTCACCACAGAGCGCCCGTCGAGTTCACGCTGCAGGATACCTTCCGAAACGATCCGGCTGCGCGCGTAGAAGGAGACCGGATTCAGCCGCGAGCCCTCGTTGAGCACCAACCCTTCGGTCGCACCGTAAACACTGCACGACGACGCGAACACGACCCTCTCGACCTCGGGGTAGTGCTTGACCGCATGGCACAGCAGTCTGGTCGACTCGATGTTGATCGCCATCGTCTCGTCGTGGTTGAGTTCGCAGGCAGGATCCCCGACCAGGGCAGCCAACGCGATGACCGCGTGTGCTCCGCGAGTCACGCGGATCATGTCGCGGATGTTGCAGATGTCCCCGTATTGCAGGTCGAGCCCCGGATGTCCGATCAGGTCACTGAGTCCGGCCGCGCCGTACAAGAAGTTCTCGAGCACCCGCACGCGGTATCCGCGTTCGAGCAGCATCCGAACCAGATGGGAACCCACGTATCCGGCGCCCCCCGTCACCAGGACGGTGTCGCCGGATCTGATGCACTTTTCGTTCATATTCTCGCCTGCGAGGAGAGAATTATCTTTTCGAACTGACCACTGACCCGTTGGGCTAGCACATCCGACAACGCGGGGACCAAGCGATACTCCAAGGCCAGTTTGTCGCAGGCCTCGACGATCTCTCTGACCACCACCGGGTCGAGATCCGCGAGCGACACCAGAACCATCTCGACGCCGTGCGTGCTCGCCGCCATCGCAATATCCGTCGCCCCGCCCATAACCCGAACACCGTGAATGAGCGCTCCCCACCGATGCGGCTCGTGATCGATGATGCCGACGGGCATGAACCTGGAGCGCGGATCCTCGAGCAGAGAACGGAGGATCGCTTCGCCGCCGTGGCTCGAGCCCGCCACCAGCACCTTCACAAACGGGCCCCTCTCCTCGCCTCGGGCCGCGCCGCTCAGAACGGAGCTGACTATATAGCGCGCACCGCCGACCAGGAAAAGCAGCACTATCCAATCGATCAGGAAGACCGCCCGCGAATGGTGCTGCAGACTGAAGTAGGTACCGGCCACGACCAGTGCCGAACTGATGCTGACGGCCTTGACGATGGCCGCCATGTCCCGCCGTCCGAGCCACTGTGTGGTGCGCTGGTAGAGTCCGTAATAGATGAAAATGACCGGTTTGACCGCCAGAACCCAGATCAGCGCCTTGCCGATGTAGGTCCACTCGTCGGGTCCCAGGCGCCAGTCAAACTTGATCAGATTGGCGCCGACATAGGACACCACCATCAGGACCATGTCGGCGGCCAAGGCGGCCAGGCGGTAACTGTTGCGCGCGATGAACTCGCTCTTGAACTGACTGGCCAGCAGCGCCCCGACCCCGGCCACCAGGTAACGGACGTCGCTCGCGGGGGTGGCATGGCGGACGTAGTGGAGGTCGCGCTGCAGCTTCGGCGGCAGGATGTGCCGGATGTAGAAATCCTCCACGTTCTCGCAGTCTTCCGGGTACTTCTCGATCTCGTCGCGGCCCTCGACCTGACTCGGCCCGATGACACCGGGCTTGGCCGTGAGCACCTCGCGTTGCTCCGGGGTGTAGAAATTCGTGAAGTACGGATCCTCCGGACGCGGACCGACGAACGACATATCGCCCCATAGGACGTTGAAAAGCTGCGGCAGCTCGTCAAGCTTGGTCCAGCGCAGAATGTGACCGACCTTGGTGATGCGCGGGTCGCGCCTCACCGTCAGCCGCGCGCCGCTGCGGTAGGCGCCCACGACCATCGTACGGAACTTGAATATGCGGAAGGTGCCGCCACCGGCGGCAGCCCTTTCCTGACGGAAGAACACCGGCCCGTGTGAGTCGAGTTTGACCAGAGCCGCCAATAGGAGAAAAAGCGGCGACAGCACCGAGATGCCGACCAACGCGGCAGTGAAGTCCAACGCCCGTTTGGTAGCCGCCTGGCCTCTGGTCATCGCAGGTTCTCCGTCGCGATGCGTTCCAGACTGCGGCACACGCTGAGAACGTCGTCGTTGCCCATGGCTGGGAACAGAGGCAACGAAATCGACTGTTCGTACAAGCCGACGGCGTTGGGAAAATCCTCCCTGCGGCAACCGAGGCGCTGCTGGTAGAGCGGATGCAGCGGCGCCGGAATGAAGTGGACGCTGGTGCCGATGTTGTCCTCCTTGAGTAAATCGATGACCTGATTGCGTGAGATCCGCAGCCGCTCGCGATCCAGACGCACGACGTAGAGGTGCCACGCCGACTCGACATCGGGCGGCAACTCGGGCCTGAGGATGCCCGGAACACCCGCGAGGTGCTCTTCGTACAGCGCTACGATCTCGGAGCGTCGCCGCTGAAACTCGTCCAAGCGATCGAGTTGGTGGAGCCCGAGCGAAGCGTTGATGTCGGTCATGTTGTACTTGAAACCGAGGGCCTCGACCTCGTAGTACCACGAACCTTCGGCGCTGTAACGCCTCCACGCATCACGCGAAATGCCGTGAAGGCGTCGGATCCTGAGGGCATCGGCGAGCGCCGAGTCGTCGGTCGTGATCATGCCGCCTTCTCCGGTGGTCATGTTCTTGCCGGCGTAGAAACTGAAGGCGGTTGCGTGGCCGATCGTCCCGATCGTGCGTCCCTTGTACTTGGCAGGCAAGGCGTGGGCAGCGTCCTCCATCAGCGAGGCACCACAACCCGCAGCCAGCTGGCCGAGGCGGTCGAGATCGCAGGGGACACCGGCAAAATGCACCGGTACGATGGCTCTGGTGCGACCGCCGATCCGAGCCGCCACCGCCTCGGGATCTATGTTTGGGCAGTCCGCCAGGGTGTCGACCAGTACCGGAGTCGCGCCGGTGTACAGAACCGAAGCGATCGTCGCCGTGAACGTATAGGGCGTAGTGATCACCTCATCGCCCGGGCCCAGGCCGAGCGCTTCGAACAGCAGGTGCAGGGCCGCGGTACACGAGTTGACGGCAATGGCGTGGCCGCTGCCGATGTAGGCGGCGAACTTCTGTTCGAAACGCTGGGTCTTCGGCCCCATCGTCAGCCACCCCGACCCGAGAGTATCGATCACTTCGGCGATCTCTGCCTCCCCGATGGACGGTTTGTGAAAAGGCAGAAACTCTTTCCTTCTCGTCGAAGTCATAGCGTTCACGCGGCCGCGCCCTCGCGGGCGTGGTCGAGGTCTTCGTGCTCGTATGCAGCGATACGCTCGTTGAAGAGCTCTGCCAAGTCGCCCAGGTTGTTACCCCGGTCCCAGATCCGGCGGACCTTCGCCAACCCGCCCCGGCGTAGACGCGCCGCGAGCTCGGGGTCCGTCGCCAGCCGGCCGAGCGCCTCGGCCAGTGCGCCGGGGTCGCGTTGGGGCACCAGCAAACCGCTCTCTCCATCCTCGACCAACTCGGCCACTCCCCCCATTCGCGTGGCGACGATAGGAAGGCCCACCGCCATCGCCTCCGCGATCACATTCGGGATGACGTCCTGACGTCCGAAGTTGGTCATCTCGATACTTCCCATCGCAAAAACGTCGCAGTCCCGGTAGAGCTCGACCAGCCGGCTGTGCTCGAGGTAGCCGTGAAACACCACACGGTCCTCGATCCCGAGCCGCTTGGCCTGTTCCTGCAGGTAGCCGCGTTGAGGGCCGTCGCCGGCCAAATGGAAAACCGCGTCGATACCGCGCCGCGCCAACTGCGCAACCGCCTCGACGACGAAATGGAATCCCTTGTACTCCTTCAACCAGCCCACGCTGACGACGCGGAATTGCTCACCCGGACTGCGATCCCCAGGCTGAAATCGCTCCAGGTCGGTACCGTGGTAGTTGAGGAAGATGCGCGATGCCGCCTGCGTCGAGCACAGAGTGGTGAGATAGCGCCGATTGTAGTCGGCGCAGGTGACGAAGAAATCGGCGGTTTCCAGTTTTGCCGGCAGCATCCACGGCATCATGTGGATGTCGTAGGCGTGAGCCGTGACGCTAAATGGAATGCCCGCCCACTGCTTGATCAACATCCCGACGGTGGCCGGATAGGTGGCCCAGTGGCAATGAACGTGAGGGATGCCCTCGCGCTGGAAGACCTCGGCGAGATACAGCGCGTGGGGCACCATCAGCCACGACTTGACCAAGTAGAAGTAGCGGTTGCCGCGGTACAGCACATCGATCCACTCGCCCATCGTAAAGGTGTCGGGCGCCGGTGCTGCGCCACCGCGCCGGGTCGGGACATGTTGGCGCCACGCCCTCCAGACCGTGGCGAACAGCGCGCAGACGCCTGCCGGGTGGCGCAGCAATCCCCTGACAAGCGGAGCCCACAGGGCCTTGGAAGCGTAGCCAGGACAGTAGTGAGTCTCAGCAAGAAGCGCCCCGGCCTCGGCCTGCTGCAATTTTGCATCGACTCGCGAAAGCAGCGAATAGAGCCGGATGTCATATCCCCGTCTCTTCAACCCGATCACCTCCGCAAGAGTGAAGGTCTGATTGATGACGGGGAAGAGCGGGAAGAGATAGGCGATTCGCCTCATGCAGCCACAGCCCCCGGCGGGCCGATCTGCGTGCCGGCGACTGCCCCCGTCTCCGCATATGTCTGATGCACACGTATGACGGACAGACACAGACCGGTGATCACGTAGAAGTAGATGTGCACCCAAACGTCGGCGAAAAACGAGAAAAACAGGAACATGATCAGCAGTGTGCGCAGCGCATTGACGAGCCAGAACAGATCCACCGGTCCGAAGCGTCCAGCATAGTCGCGCGATATCCTGAACAGCTCCCTGAGCATCCAATAGAAGCAGAACAGGTATAGCACCAGGGTAACGAAACCGCCCTCAGTAGCCGCCCACAGGTACGAATTGTGGGGCGGACCGCCGATCCCGGTCGGATCGTAAATCTGGGCAACGGTCTCGTAATTCTCGAGGCCCACGCCCAACAACGGCGCGAGCCGGATCAGTGCGGCGGTCTCTCCGAGTTTGCGCACGCGTTTCTGGAACGACCCCTCGACGGTCTGGCCTTCCGACAGGATTTCTCCGCCGCCCGTGACGCGCGCGAGCCGCTCCGCCGTCTGTCGCGGCAAGAACGCTTCCAGCACGTTGACGTCGTAGCCCACCTGAACCAGCAGCAGCATCGCCGCCACCGCCACCCCGAACAGCTTGCGGCGCGTGATCCTTCCTTCGAGCATCACCACGGCGAAAAACGCAATTTCGCTGAGGAAACCGCTGCGTGACCCGGTCAGAAGCAGGTTGACCATGCACGCAGCGAAAGCTCCGAACCATACCAGCCGCATCCAGTTCGAAACGATACGGGTGCGCAGGTACCACAGGAAGATCCCGCACAGCAGGATATAGAACGCCAGTTTGTTGGGATTGGTACCGGTATACAGCCCGGTACCGGCCTCCCCGACCACGCGCAAGCGTCCCCTGCCCCAACCTAGTTCGCCGGCTTCGCTGCTCAGATTCAGATAACTGAGCAGCAACACCGAAAGCAGCAGTGCGACCACGATCTTGAGCTGGCGTGGAGTGCGAACGAAAAAAACGAAGAAGAGCAGAAAAACGTAGCGAGTGACGATCTTGATCCTCGGATCACGGGTCCGCACGAGGAGTTCGCCGCTGGCCTTTCGCGGCCCGTAAAGCTCCTTACTCACGCCTTTGCGTTCTTCGATCGATGCCCGACCTTCGGCATCCCCTACGTAGCGATTGTAAACCACTCCCGAAGACAGCAAGACCACGAGAGTCAGCAACAACGGCACCAGCGGGCGCACCCTCCAAAACCAACTGATGCCCTCGCGCAGAGTCCCGAACAGCAGCATCGGTACCAGCACCAGACCCAGCACGTTGTTGATCGTGAAGTTACCCGACCCGCGCAGCGGTTCAGGATAGGTGACCAGAAAGGTGACCAGGAACGCGAAGACGCCGACGAAAGGATAGCGGAAGACCGCGTAAGCACCGAGGAGCGCGGCGAAAACGAGAACAAAGGGACCGCCCTCTCCGACCGCAGCGACGAACGTCGTGGCGGTAACGAGAACGAACAGACCGACGAGGAGGATGATGGCCTGGGCCCGGCTGGCGTCCGCCGCGCGGTTGATCGCGTTGCCCATGGTCTAACGCTCGATCTGTCAGCCGAGCATTGCCGCGATACGCTCGGGGATGTAAGGCCTCGTCTTGTTCAGAACGACCCCGAGGAGGTTGGCGCCGGTCTCGCGGATGATCTCCGCCGAGCGCGACGCTACGTTAACGGGCGTGACATCGGCCTCCACGACCAGAATCACGCCGTCCACCAAAGGGGCCAAAGCGCGGGCATCGGGGTAAAGAGACACCGGCGGGGCGTCGATGAACGTCACGTCGGCGAGACGTGACAGGCCGGTTACGACCTCCGCCGTCTTGGGGTTGTCGATGACGTCGACGGCGCTGACGCGCCCGCTGCCGGCAGTCACGATCGCCACACCCTCCAGATCGGTAGGCTGGATCACCTCATCGACGCGCCGGTTCTCCGCGATCACGTTCATGAATCCGGTCTGCCCGCTGACGTTCATCAAACGCCACAGCGCCGGGGTCCGCAGATTGAGGTCCACGAGCAGGGCGCGTGCACGTCCGCCTTCGGCGATCGCGCGGGCCAGCAGACACGCGACACTCGAAGCCCCCTCGCCGTGAAGCGAACTCACGACCAGGATGGTGCGAACGTTCTCGCCGACAGCCGAACCCAGTAGCGACCGACGAAGTTCGTAGTAATCGTCGGCACCGTGAAGCGGGATGGTCGGCGTCGGGTACGGAACATCGAAAGTCTCGGTCGCTCGTTCCTGAGCCCGCAGAGCTTCCGCCCGCTTCAACGCTTCGTAGGTCTTGCTCATTACCTTCCCCGCGCCGTCCGTCAGGAACGACGACCGCCGTTGCCGTTGTTCCCGTTGTGGCCGTTGTTGCCCCGGCGATTTCCCGATCGGCGGGCGTTCCCGACCCGGTAACCGTTGCCGACATTGCCCTGATTGTTCCCCTGCAGATTGCCTTGCACGTTACCTTGCAGGTTGTTGCCGGGCCCACCGCTGCCACCGTTGAGCGGAATCGCCGCGAGAACCGGCAGTCCGAGATGGTGACGAACATCGAGGTCGCTGTTCATCACCGGGTTCACCATCTCGAACACCACCGCGGCGCTCACGCTGAGCAGCAACGCCAGAAAGGTGGTCAGTGCCAGCGTGATCGTCTTGTAGTCGGGCTCGCTTTCGAGCGGCGCCGCCGCGGCTTCGATGATCGACACGTTCGACAGCCCGGCCATGTCCATCGCCTCCGACACCTTCATCGTGTTGAGCTTGTCGAGAAGCGCGTTGTAGGTGGTCTTGTGCTCCTCGCGCTCGCGGCGCATGCGCATGACCTCATAGTGTTTGCCGTGCAACACGCGGATCTGGTTCTCGTAGTCCGAGATGCGTTCGGCCAGCAGCGTGCGCCGTGCCTCGAGCGCCCCTACCTGTGCCTGCGAAGCCAACAGATCCTCTTCCAGGCGGCGTCTCACCCCCGTCGCAGCCATCTTTTTGCGCCCTACCACCGTGCTTTCCTGACCGGCGACCTGCGACTTGAGTCCCGCAATCTCGCTCTCGACATCCATGATCAAGCGGTGCTGGGGAGTGTAAAGTTGGAGCAGCCGCTCGCGCTCCATCTCTAGGCGCGCGAGGTTCTGGCGCAGGTAGCTCAGCAGCGGGTTCGGAATGATCTCGACCTCGGTCGCTTCCTGTTCCGGAATATATTCCAATTCGGCTTCGACGGCCGCGACCTTGGTCGTCAGTTCGGTGACCTGGGCCTCGGTACGCCGCAGATCCGCCTCGAGCTGGGCCCGCTGGCGCAGGCGGTCTTCGACCTCCGTCGCAATCGATGTCAGCCCGTTCGCAGCATCGAAACGCTCCAGTTCGAGATCCGACTGCACGAAAGCTTCTTTCGCTGCCTGCGTCTCCTTGTCGAAGAACGTCAGCGCGCCCGGGGCCTTGTGTGCCTCGATGTGGTAACGGGCGTAGAGCCCGACCAAGGTGTTGACGACGTGAATCGCGTAGTCGGGATCGGTACTGCGATAGCCGATTTCCAGAACGTTCGACTGCGGTTTGCGCAAGACCTGGACTTGCTGCTGAAGCGTCTTGAGCGCGGGCACCGGAAACGCCCCGTCGGGATCGGCTTGCGCCTGCGTCGCCAGTTCATCGCTCAGGCGTCGCAGCAGGTCGCGACTCTGGATCAGCTGGATCTCCGAGTTCACTACCATTTCGTTAGGTAGATCCGTCGCAGCCACGTCGCGTACCAGAGGCGACACTTCGGCATAAGCGCGATCCTTCGTGATCAGAACCTTGGACTTGGCGCTGTAGACCGGCTGCCGGATCATGTTGAAGAAATTGAACGGGACGAAGATCGCCAGAAAAACCAGGGCAACCAGCCGCCACCGCTTGAAGATGGCGGTAAAAGCCTGCCGCAGAAGATAGAGAGAACGCTGGTCCATAGTTCGCCTTCCCTCAGCCGGATCAGAAGTCGGTGATGCGAGTCGTGGGCTCGCGGACCGGTATCAGTTCGATGATCCACTGGCGGACCCACAGATCCGCGTTGGTGATCCAGGTAGCCGGTACGTACACCATGTCGTTAGGCCCGAGGGCCAAGTCCTGAGTGGTGTCTCCGGTCTCGAGAACCCGTTCCAGGTTGATGCGCTGGGCCGAGTACCCGCCCTGTGGATTCCAAGCGATGTGCAACACGCTGTCGGGACGCGCGCTATAGGCGAATCCGCCTCTCTCCCACACGGCACGGAGAGTGGTCATCCCGGGGGTGACGACCACGTACCCCGGCTTCTTGACCTCTCCCCCCACGTAGGCGTGATAGCTGGTGAACTCTTTGATCCGCACGGTCACCGACGGGTTACGGTGGGTGATGGAAGCACGGCGGACTATCTCAGCTGCCAACTCGTCGGAGGTCAGGCCGACCGCTTGAAGCTGCCCGAGTCCGACGACGCTGACTTGGCCATCAGGGCCGACTGTCGTCTCGCCGTTCAAGTCGTCGTGATAGACCGAGCGGATCTCGAGGCGGTCGCCGCTCTGGATTCGATAGGCAGGAGTTGCGGTGTTATCCGGCGCAGCAGCCATCTGCAGTGCCGCGACCCGTGGCGCATCGGCGGCCGAGGGAACGCCGAGCGTAGAGAAACAGCCAACCGAAAGCAGCGCAGACAGAACCGAAACTAGTGCTCGTGCTTTCATGAAACCCGTCCGCCCTCTGGCCGAAGCGCTCGACAAGCCCTTCACAGCCGCTTCTTCGTCACACGGGACGACTGCCAATCCACTACCACAAGACCACATCGTCGATCAGCTGGAACGCGCGGCAGCCGCTCGGTCGGAAAGTTCAACTGGTTCATTCGGCTTCCCGGCACGGTGGACCACCTGTGCATACACGGCCTCCCGTGGGAAACCGTGCCGGCTGCATCGCAACCGTTCCGATGATTTTCGAATCCGACCCCCTCTACAATCGCTCACCGACCCGCGCTTCGGCCTGTCGGTCGAGCACCGTGACTCCAATACCCCACGAAGCGCACTGCTGGCATAGAGCATCTTAGCCAAAGTTACAACAAACCCCAATACTAAGCTCTCTTTGCACTTCGAACTGGGGAGGGGTCATGCGATCCTCGAACGGACACGGCGGCGGTGGTTGTCCATCGTAGCCTGATGTCGATCATCCTAACATTGCCCATAGCCCGATGCACCCCCTCCTCCATCCACTCGCAGGTCGAGCGCTGCCGAGCCTATCCTCTGGTTTACGCGGCAACAAGGTGTCTGGCATTGCCATCACCCACCAACCATCAAGATCTTCCGAGAAGATAACGAGCCGATTCGAGCGCCGCATCCCGCGACGGGAAACCGACCGCGTAGATCATCCTCACCGGTGTCCCCTTGCCCCTGCTCGCGGTCCGAAGCGCGCGCCCCGGCAAGGCTGAGGAAGCCCACGCCGCCGCGCGATCGACCAGCCGGCTGTCGGTACTCTCGGCCAGCAACACCTGGTAGCCGCCGCCCGATGCCGGACCGACCATCTGCTCTGGACTCAGGAAAGGCAGGAAGACCTCAGTTCCCTGGTCCAGTCTATGCGCGTCAGAAATCCTGCCATTGTACCTGAAAATCTGCGCGAGCACCGACTGATCGACGGTGCCGTAGTACTGCATCGCGATCGCCCACACGGTATCGCCCCTTCCCACGTGAATCTGGCGCCCGATCGGTGGCCGACCAGAGGCTCGCACCGCCTTGGGTGCTTTCCCGCCACCCAGTGACGCGACCGACTCCAACCCCTGCGCGAGTCCCGGCGAGGTCGGCGTCCGCCCGCGCGGCGCCCCGGCCGAAACCGGCGGTTCCGGCGGCAAGGAAACCGCGGCCGACGCAGGCGCGCGTCCGGCGTAAGCTGGAGGCGGCGGCGACAGCGCAGCCGCTGCCATGGCTTCGGCTTCCTCGACCGAACGTACCGCGTCGGCAGTGCTCGCAGCGATTGGCGGCAGCGCGGGTCTGCTCGCGGCCGCGGCCGCCGCGGCCGCGGCAACTCCCGTGTTTCGCGACGCTGCCTCGGCGACCGGGATCGGCACCCCTTCACCGTACAACCGCACCGCCGTCGAGCGCGCTTGATCTTCCGCGCGCCTCATCGACCCGGTCATTACCTCCGGCATCGCGCCTGCGGAGTCGGCTGCTTGCACGGTCGAGTCTCGCTCGGTCAACGGATCTATGTCCTCGAAGCGCGGAGGCGGAGGGGTAAGGGCGGCTTGTTGCCCAGCCGCCGCCTGGGCGGGCTCCACCGTTCCCGCCACCGCGACGAGCGGTGCCGGCGCAGGGCCGGGAGAGGCATGCACGACCGCTGCCGGGGTTGGCGCGACAGCCGCCACCGGGGCCGGAACCTGATCGGCCACAACGGCCGGCGCATCGCGAAGCGCGACCGGCGGCGCAACCGGCGCGGGCGCTGCGGATGCGACCTCCCGGGGCGCCTGTGACTGCGTCTCTCTTTCAGCTCGGCCACGGCGTGCGCCCTCGCGCCGAGCAACGCGGGCCGCATCCGGCTGCGGCTCAGCCACCTCCAGCCGCGGTGCCGCGCTCTGCGCTACGGCTTCCCGGGACGCAGCCTGCGCGAGTTCTTGACGTGGGGTCTGCACTTCTTGCGAGACCGTCGCGGTGCTCCAAGCGCCAGCCCCCGGCCATCCCCTTCCCAGCGCGAAGGCCGCAACCAGAACCATCGCCGCAACCGCGCCAAGCGCCGCGCGGCGGGCACCGAGCAGATCGCGCACGCGGTGAAACATCGCCTGGGTCTGCGACTCGCCGTCCAGATCGCGAATCGCCGCGTTCATCAAAGAAGCGGAGATGCGATCCTTGCCCTCCGCGAATGCGATCATCATCGCGTTGTCACAGATCACGTTGATCACGCGCGGAATCCCCTGCGAGGCCTGCCAGCAACGCAGCAGCGCGGGGCCCGTGAACAGTTCGGCCCTCTCGCTGCCGGCGCTGCGCAGCCGCGTCTCGACGTAGGCACGGGTCTCGTCCGCCCGCATCGCACGCAGCGTCGCGCGGACGCCGATGCGCTGACGCAGTTGCCGCAGGTGCGGGCGCCTGAGCTTCTCCTCCAACTCGGGCTGGCCGCTCAGGACGATCTGCAGGATCTTCTCCTTGGACGTCTCCAGATTGGAGAGCAGTCTGAGTTCCTCCAGCACCCCGTCCTCGAGCGTCTGGGCCTCGTCGATGATGACCACAACGTTGCGGCCCTCGGTCAGTTGCTCGAGCAAGTAGCTGTTGAGGCGCTCCAGGAGCTTTAGCCGGCCCTTCGCCTCGGCACGGATACCCAGTTCCATGCAGATGAACTCGAGAAGCTCGTCGAAGCTGACGCCGGGGTTAAAGACGAAGACTATCCGGGTCTCTCCCTCGATTTCGTCGACGATGCGCCGCAGCATGGTCGTCTTGCCGGTGCCCGCCTCACCGATCAGCGTCATGAACCCCTTGCGCGACTTGATGCCGTACAGCATCGAGGCGAGCGCCTCGCGCGTAGACTCGTTGATGTAGTGGAACTTAGGGTCCGGAGTGAGGTTGAAGGGATTCTCGGAGAGGTGGTAAAAGTGTGCGTACATCCTGTGCCTCAGCCGGGCCGCTTGGCAGCGCGACAGGCAGCTTTATCGCACGCCGACGCGGCGATCCCAAGCTCGCAGCCGCCGGCCCGCACGCCGTCTCAAGGGCGCTCGGCTTCGCGCGCCGAGCGCCGGAACTCCTCGCGCCGCAGGCCGTGCTGCTTCATCTTGCGGTGGAGCGTGGCAGCGTCGATCATCGAATGCTTGGCGGTGGTCGCGATGCCGCCGCGGGCTCGGCGCAAGACCGTGGCCAGGTACTCTTTTTCGGCACGCTTGAGGAATTCCTTGAGCGGCAGTTCGTACTCGCGACCGCGCGAAGCACCGCCGGGGCCTGATGAAGCGTTCGCTGAAGTCGGCAGATCGACCTCCTTGATGACCGGTCCACTGGTCTTCAAGATCGACCGCTCGATGACGTTGCCGAGTTCGCGGACGTTGCCCGGCCAGTGGTAGGACATGAGCGCCTGCAGTGCCCGGTTCGACACCCGGCTGATGCCTCGCTCGCGCGCCAACGGATTGTTCTTCAACATCTCGCCGACCAGCAGCGGAACGTCCTCGATTCGATCGCGCAGCGGCGGGATCAGCAGCGGAACGACGTTGACGCGGTAGTAGAAATCCTCGCGCATCGCGCCGCGGCTGACCATTTCCTCGAGGTCACGGTTGGTTGCCGCAATCACGCGGATGTTAACCCGGACCAGGCGGTTTCCCCCGAGTTTCTCGATCTCGCGTTGCTCGAGCACGCGCAGGAGTTTGAGCTGCATCGGAAGCGAGATGCTCTCGACTTCGTCGAGGAAAAGCGTGCCACCACTGGCGAGTTCGATCTTTCCGACCCGGTCCTGAACGGCGCCGGTGAAAGCCCCGCGTTCGTGACCGAACAGTTCCGCCTCGAGCAGCGAATCGGGAAAAGCCGCACAGTTGATCGCTACGAAACGACCGCTCTTGCGACGCCCTTGAAAGTGGATCGCCCGGGCCGCCAGTTCCTTGCCGGTGCCCGATTCGCCCCACACCAGCACCGTCGCGTCGTTCTGAGCCAGCGACTCTATGCTGTGAAAAACCTCGTGCATCGCCGGGTTGCGGCTGACCATGTTGGCGAACGAGTACCTGTCCGAGAGCTGGCTGCGCAAGTAGCTGATTTCGTCGAGCAGGCGACGTTTCTCGAGAATCTTCTCGGTCGCAAGCAGGATCTCTTCACGTTCGAACGGCTTGGTTATGTAGTCGCTGGCACCCTGACGGATCGCCTCCACCGCGCCTTTGATCGACGCGTAGCCGGTGATGATGATGATGTCGAGGTCGCTCCACCGTTCGTGGATCTGGCGCGTCAGGCTCAGGCCGTCGGTGCCGGGAATCTTCAGGTCCACCACGCCGAGCGCGTATTCGTACTGCTCGAGCAACGCCAGGGCTTCGCCGGCACTGCCGGCGCTGTCGACCTCGTAGTGGCGTTCGCGGAAGAGATTCTCGAGTTGGCGGCAGATGAGCGGATCGTCGTCCACCACGAAGATTCGTTGAGTCATCGAGAATCACTCCTGTGCTGCGAGCGGCAGACGGACGGTGAGCGCCGCCGTGCCCGGCTGTGGAGTCACGGGAATCACCAACTCACCGCCGTGAAGGGCGAGAATCCTCGTCGCCATCGCCAGCTCGAGGTTTGGTTTGGGCGCGACCGCAGACGACGCCAGCACCGACATCCGCAGTTCGAGCCATCCCTCACCCCCGAGTTCCAACCGCAGCGGAGCCTGGTCCGCCGCGTTCTCCAACAGAATCTTGCAGCAGGTGGCCAGGACCTCGCCCAGACGAGGCGGGTCGACCGCTACCATGGCGGGTCCCTGAGGCGTATGAGTGCCCGACTCCAAGGCGTGCTCGCCCAGGTGCTGGCGCAGACTTCCGACGATGTCTTCGGCACGCACCAGTATGGTTCGCAGCTCAATGTTCCTCACGAAAGCCAGCGCCGTGCGGGTCAGCGCCTCGATTCCCTCGACCGTTTCCAGAGCCTTGGCGAGCAATTCCCGCGACTCAGCCGGCGCTTCCTCGAGGGTCTCCACGGCGAGGTCCGAATAGTAGTAATAGCGGTGGAAACGGTTGGCGAGATCGTGCGCGACCTCTCCCAGGATTCTCTCCTGCTCTGGATGAACGCTCGCGATCACGGACTCCCCCCCACTTCCCTTGGTTTCGCTAGCACGTATGGCCGCGAGCTCGTCGCACCAGTGACTGACGCTTTCCCCCAAGAGGGCAGGCAAATCCGACCGTCAGGACCGTGGCACTCTTGCATCGCTGCCGGATAGGTAACCGGGAAGCCGGCGCATTTGCAAGTCTTCAAGTGACCGGGGAAGGCTGCAGCCTCAGTTGGGGTCGATCAGGATTCGCGACCGCAGTGCGGTCGGGTCCAACGCCAGGGCTTCACAGACGTTGTTGAACGAGAACGGAGACTCCCAGTCGTCGCTGACGAGCCAGTGCTGCGCCTGCCGGCGCAGGATCTTCGGGTTCTCTCGCGGGGCCTTGAGACGGCCGGCGTAGCAAGCAATCGCGTCCTCGAGCACCGCGAGCATCAGGGCCTTCTCAGGGGTCCGCGAAACCAGGGGCTCCTCGAGTGCCTCTTCGTGGCCGCCGGCCATGAAGGACCGGACTCGCGTTCGCGCAAAACGCTCGGCGCCCGCGCCAACCCGTCGGCCGGGCACACACGCACTACCCGCGCCCGCCTTCGCCTGTCGGTTCTGCTCCGAATCCTCAGGCGCCAGTGCAGTCGCGCCACCATCGCTGCCGAATGTTCCCATCATCCTCACCTCCCGTCTTCTCGGGCCCCTCGGGGCGCCCACGGTGCTGATGATGCAAACCGGCGGCCATTCCCGCCGCATGCGGAAAGTCTCCGTAACAGCAAGCATTTTTTCGAATTTCCAGGCCGGCGGCGGTACCGTTGTGGCCATCTATGTACACAACTGCACGCTGCCGCGGCGCGGCCTGGCCGCGCAAGCTTGCAGCCCGGCCGCGCCGCCATGTACCCCGGCGTTGCTCGCTCAGCCGCCCAGCAGTTGCCGGGCAATGACCTTGAGTTCGAGGATCGGCTTTACGCCCTCGAAGATCGGCAGCACCGCGGCGTCCACCACGTAGCGCGAGATCGGATACTCTTCGGCATAGCCCCAACCGCCGTGCAGCAACTGGCCTTCCTGGGCAACCGCGACCGCGACGTCACAAGCCAGCAGTTTTGCCATCGCCGGCTCGAGCGAGATGGTCTCGTCCGCGTCCATGGCTCGCGCCGCAAGGTAGCTGATCTGACGCGCAGCCTGGGTGTAGGTGGCCATGCGTCCGAGCTTGTGCTGAGTGAGTTGGAAACCGATCAGCGGACTGCCGAACTGCCTGCGATCGACGGCGTAACCCGATGCGGCTTCGAGCGCCGCTTGCGCGAGTCCGGCCGCACGACCGCCGGTCTGCAGACGGCCCGCGGCGAAACCGTTCATCTGAAGATAGAAGCCCCTGTTGAGCCCCCCTTCGCCGCCGATGAGATTGTCGGCATCGACGAAGAGATTCTCGAACGAGAGCGTGTACGAGTGCATGCCGCGGTAACCCGGAGTCGCGTCGGCCTTGCCGTGGAGAATCCCGCCTCCCGCCTGGCGCAACTCGAACTCGTGTTCGTAGTACGCAGTCTTCTCGACGATGAAGAGAGAGAGGCCGCGCGCTCCCGACCTGGGATCGGGATCGGTGCGCGCCAGCAGCGCCAGCACGTTGGCGCGCCCGGCAAAGGTGCACCAGGCTTTGGCACCGTTGATCAGCCAGCCGCTGCGGCCGTCCACTTCTGCGCGCTCGGCGCGGCACGACACCGAAGCAACATCGGAGCCCGTGTTCGGTTCGGTAACCGCGATACCGACCATCAGTTCGCCGGCCGCAACCGGCCCCAACCACTTGCGCTTCTGTTCTTCGGTCCCTCCCTTCAGAAGAGCCTTGGTGAGGATTTCCGGCCGCGTGATCAGCGACCCCGCCGCAGCCAGCGACACCCGCGACAGTTCCTCGGTGGTGACGATCATCGCCAGGTTGCCCATGCCGAGGCCGCCGTACTGCTCTGGCGCCGACATCCCGAAGTAACCCATCGCAGCCATCGCCGAAATCAGCGAATCAGGCACCAGTTCGTCGTGTCTGTGGATGTGTTCGGCGAGCGGCGCGACTTCACGCGCGGCGAAAGCCCGCACCGAATCGCGCACCATCACCGCGTCTTCTTCCGGCAGCCAGCCGTTGTTGGCGCCGCGGTTGTCGCCGACGGCGCGACCTATCGCGCGCACTCTCGCCTCGTGTGTACACAGTTGAATGCGAGCGCGCGAGGCAGCGCTGCCAATGGTCGTTTCGACGACGCCCGCGGGAAGGTCGAATTCGTCGCCGAAAGCCGCCAACTGCCCGAGCAGCCTGGCAGTGACCTCGCCGACGAAAACCGCAGCCTGATCGACCAGGATATCGGAACCCGCCCCGGCGCCTGCCGCTTCGCGAGCGTACTGAGCCAGCGCCTTGGCCGCGAGCGCTTCGGTTGCGACGTAGGCGACACGCTCGGCGTGGACCTGATGATCATCGACCCGCTTGCCGCCGTCGGTGCGACGTGCGGCTGACGCGACCGTTTCACGGACGACTTCGTCGAGAGCGCCGACCGATGCGTCGATGTCTTCGATGCGAACCTGCGGAACCTCTCGCTCGCTCATCCTCACTCCTCGTTGGTGTTCGGCTTCGAAAGCCGCGAACGCTACGGGCGCCGCTGTACGGTGTCAAGATTGCGGCGCAGCCACGTCCGCGCGCGGCCAAACACGATCTTTGCATCCACCGCAACCTCGTGGAAAGGGAACTGCGGGCCTTCGCGCCGCAGCACGCGCGGACCGGCGCTTCGCCGGCACGCAAGAAGTCAGGAGCACGGACATGGGACGCATCACCGTCGGATACCAGGACGCCGGTCTCCACCCGCTCTGGCTGACCAACGCCGGCCTTCGCGTCGCGCGGTTGCTGGGCGCCGAATCGCTCTGGCTTCCCGACCACTTCATGGGTTTCATCCCGGCGCTGGTCTGGGATCCGCAGGTGACGGCCGTGGCGAAACTGGTGCATTCGCCCGACGGCCTGTTCGACCCGTTGCAGGTGCTCGCGGTCGCATCGTGCCGCATGCGCGGTGTCGATGTCGGCACCGCGGTGACCGAGGCCTACCGCCGCCATCCGATGGCGCTCGCGCAGTCCTTCGTCACGCTCGATCACATATCCAAGGGCCACGCCATTCTCGGTGTCGGCAACGGCGAACGCTTGAACGTCGAGCCGTACGGACTTCCGTGGGGAAAGCAGGTCGCGCGCCTCGAGGAAGCGCTGACGATCCTGCGGCTGTTGTGGGAAAGCAAAGGGCGTCCGATCACCTACGAAGGGCGTTTCTGGAAGCTGCGCGACGCGGTCTTCAATCTGCCGTTCTACAACGGCAAGCCCCCGCGCATCTGGATCGCCGCCCACGCGCCGCGGATGCTCGAACTTGCCGGCCGCTTCGGCGACGGCTGGATCCCCACGCTGCGGACCACTCCCGCCGAGTACCGCGGCCGCCTCGACACGATCCGCGCCAGCGCCGCAGCGGCCGGTCGCGACATCGACCACTTCGTCCCGTGCCAGATGCTGGTCGTCGCACTCGGCGACAGCCGTGAGCAGATGGTCGAACTGGCGCTACGCAGCCGGCTCGGCGCCGCGATGGCGCTGCTGGCTCCGGACGCGGCGTGGAAAGCCCTCGGCAAGACCCACCCGCTCGGAGACGGTTTCGGCGGCTTCTACGACATCGTTCCACCTCGCGTAACCGAGGAGCACATCGACACGGCCCGGCGCGAAATGACCGCAGAACTGTTGCTCACTTCGATGTACGCCGGCAGTCCCAGCCAGATTCGCGACGAGGTCGCACCGCTGGTCGAAGCCGGAGCACGCCACATCATCGTCTCCAACCTCGGCGGCATGCTGACCGGAGGCGGAGTCAAAGACGTGTGGCACCTCGGCAGCCTGATCCGCAAACTACGCCGCCTCTGAAGCCCGCGCCCGGCGGTCTGTCGAAGAACCGCCGATCAGCCTGTTCAAAATGGCCCAGATGCAAGGCGCGCGCGAAAATCCGCGAGCGGAAGCGTACTTATGTACGCTGTAGCGAGCGGTTTCGCGCGCAGGAGCCCCGAGCTGGCGAGGAGCGAGCTCGAGCAGACAGACGTGATCCTCGCGCGTCGCCAGCTCCGCGCTCGTGGGCCATTTCCAACGGGCTGCCGGCGGGACTTTCGCGGCGGCGAGGTCCGTGTTATCCAGCATCGATCCGCCTGAGGGCGGTACCGAGGAGGCTCGAGCCGATGCTGCAACTTTCAGCTTTTAGTCGTCACCACCGCACGTTCACGACCGGGCGCTCATCGGCAACCGTGCTGCTGGCCGTCGCCATGCTCGTGGGCTGCAGCAACAAGGGCGCAGAGGTACCCGGCCGTGCGGCGACACCGGCCGTCTCCGAAGCCAGCAACCCCGTGGTCGTGATGAAGACCTCGAAGGGAACGATCGAAATCGAACTCGAGAAAGCCAAAGCGCCGCTGAGCGTCCAGAATTTCCTCGACTACGTCGATACCGGCCACTACGACGGCACGATATTCCACCGCGTGATCAAGGATTTCATGATCCAGGGCGGCGGATTCACGGCCGCGGGGCAGCAGAAGCCGACCAAACCGCCGATCAAGAACGAAGCCGCCAACGGCCTCAAGAACACACGCGGCACGGTCGCGATGGCACGCACCAGCGTCGTGGACTCGGCGACTTCGCAGTTCTTCATCAACCACGCCGACAACGCCTTCCTCGACTACAAGGATGCGACGCCGCAGGGTTACGGCTACACGGTGTTCGGCAAGGTGATCTCGGGAATGGACGTCGTCGATGCGATCGCCGCCGCGCCCAAGGCCAACAAAGGCGGAGCTTTCACAGACCGGCCGGTCGAAGACATCGTGATCGAATCGATCAAGCGCAAGAACTGAGAACCCGGTCGGCCGGTTCCGATCGCGGCGCATGCGCATCACATCTCTGCTCTCGCGCGGCGCGCCGGTCTTCTCCTTCGAGTTCTTCCCGCCGAAGACCGAAGCCGGCGACCGCGCGCTGCTGACTACGATCGCCGAGCTACGCCCGCTCGCGCCAGATTTCGTCTCGGTCACGTACGGCGCCGGCGGCAGCACCCGGCAGCGCACGGTCGAACTGGTCTCCTACATCGAGCACGAGGTCGGCATCGAAGCGATGGCCCACCTGACCTGCGTGGGAGCCGGACGCGACGAACTGGTCGCGCTTCTCGATCGTCTGCAGAACGCCGGCGTAGAGAACCTCATCGCACTGCGCGGTGACCCGCCGGTCGGCGAAGAAGGCTTCGTGCCGCACCCGCAGGGCCTTCGCTTCGCGACCGAACTCGTCGAGCTCATCCGATCGCAGGCGCGGCCGTTCTGCGTCGCCGCGGCTTGTTACCCCGAAAAGCACGTCGAGGCGCCATCCTTCGAGACCGACCTGGTGCATCTTCGCGAGAAGGTCGATGCCGGGGTCGATTTCCTGATCACCCAGCTGTTCTTCGACAACCGCGCGTATTTCGCTTTCGTGGACGCGGCACGCAAGGCCGGCATCACGGTGCCGATCGTGGCCGGCATCATGCCGATAACCAACCTCGACCAGATCGAACGTTTCACCCAGCGCTGCGGCGCGGCGATCCCGCGCGATCTGCACGAGCTGCTCGACCCGCACCGCGACGACAGCGAAGCGGTCGAGCGTCTGAGCGTCCAGTACGCTATTGGCCAGTGCCGTGAACTGCTGGCCGGCGGCGCACCCGGCATCCACTTCTACACGCTCAACAAGTCGCGCGCGACGCGCGACATCCTGACCGCGTTGCGCGGTTCGCGCTGAACCGGCGACTCAGAGTCCCATCTGCTTGGCGATGATCACCTTCATGATCTCGCTGGTGCCGGCGAAGATCGTCTGGATGCGCGCGTCGAGGTAATCGCGCGCGATCGGGTATTCCATCATGTAGCCGTAGCCGCCGTGGAACTGCAGCACCTGATCGCAGGTGCGCTTGAGCATCTCGGTGACCCAGTACTTGGCCATCGAGGTTTCCTTGACGATGCTGGTGCCGGCCATGTGTTCGCCGATCAGCCGATCGACGAAGGTGCGGCCGAGTTCTACTTCGGTGGCCATTTCGGCGATGCGGAACTGGGTGTGCTGCATCTTGGAGAGCGGGCGCCCGAAAGCCTTTCTTTCCTGCGTGTAGCGAACCCCGTCGCCCAGCACGAGTTCGGCGGCGGCTTGCGAGCCGACCGCGCACACCAGACGCTCCTGCTGCAATTTCTGCATCAGGAAGTAGAACCCCGAGCCCTCGGCGCCGAGCAGGTTTTCCTTCGGCACGGCGCAGTCACTGAAGCTCAATTCCGAGGTGTCCTGGGCCTTCAGGCCCATCTTCTCGAGATTGCGTCCTCGCTCGAAACCCGGCGTACCGGCCTCTACCACCAGCAGCGACACGCCGGTGTAGGGCGGATCGGCCTCCGGGTTGGTCTTGGCGACGACGATGCAAAGGTCGCAGAGCTGGCCGTTCGAGATGAACGTCTTCTGCCCGTTGACGACGTAGTGATCTCCCTCCAGACGCGCGGTGGTCTGGATGCCCTGCAGGTCGGAGCCTGCGTTGGGCTCGGTCATCGCTATCGCGGAGATCTTCTCGCCGCTCACGCAGCCGGGCAGCCAGCGCTTCTTCTGCTCGTCGTTGCCAAAACTGTACAGATACGGCACCACGATGTCGTTGTGCAGCGAGAACATCGGCCCGTTCGCACGCGCCGCGACCATCTCCTCGATCAGCACCACCGAGTAGAGGAAGTCGGCCCCCAACCCCCCGTATTCTTCCGGGAGCCAGTAGCACAGGAAGCCGGCGGCGCCGGCCTTCTCCCAGATCGACCGCGGTACCACGCCCTGCTTCTCCCAGTCTTCGTGGAAGGGGGTGACCTCGCTGCGCAGGAAGCGTCGCACGGCGTCGCGGAACTGGTGGTGTTCTTCCGAAAAGAGTTTGCGTTCCATGGTGGCGACGAACTAGCGAGAGCAGCATCGTGAGTAAAATCGCAGCGGCGGTCCCGGCGGGTCAGGTCACTTCGCTGCCGTCGCGCTCTGCCAGCAGCGGCAGGAACTCGCTCGCTTCGAACGTCACGCCGGGGAAATCATCGATGCAGAGTGGGTCCGATCCCGTGGCGCGAGTGATGCCGCGGTAGACGGACTTCCAGCGGTCCGGGTCGCGGTACACCTCCACGCACCCGTCGCGCAGGTTGACGATCCAGAAGCAGGGCACGCCGGCGCGCGCGTAGATCGCCGACTTGGTGAGGCGGTCCTGGGCCAGGGAACTGAGCGCGATCTCGACGACGAGCAAGGCTCGGGCCGGGAGTCTGTCAGCGTAGTCGCCGGGATGTCCCGGCAGAACCATGACGTCGGGCTGGAGAACGCTGTGGCTGCCGGCCAGGAAGGAACTCTGCACTCGGGTCGAGACGCCGAGACCGAGTTTGCGAAGCAGAGCGTACTGGACCCTCTCGACCGCATCGTCGTGGCCCGGCGACGACGGCGCCATTGCGACTACGAGTCCGTCAAGGAGTTCTACGCGATCGTCGGGTGAGAGGATCCCGCACGGGCCCAGTTCAAGGTAGCCTTCGACGGTGTAGTGGCCCGGCGCGGATTCGTCCACGTTCATAAACGCATGATTTCCCGATCGAGCACATCCGGCAAGGAGAGAGCCATGATACCCACGGTATGAACTGCCCGCTGGCCTCTGGAACCCGAGAGCGCATCACGAATTCCGACATCGCGACGGCCGCCGGCAGCCCGACAACTGGCCACTGCGGCGCGTGTCGTGTGGGCGAACTCGCTGCTGGTAATCGGCTTTGTCCCCGTCGGAAACGCTGCGGCCGCCTTCCTACTGGCAATAGCCGAAGGTTCCATCATCCACGCAGGACAGCCCCGGGCAGCACGGGGATAGCGATACGCCAAGCGCGCGACACCAATGCTGGATGTCGCCGCCGGTTATGCAGCAGGAATTGGTCGACTGGTTGCAGACCAACCCATCGGAACAACCGTCGTTGATGATGCAACGCGCTGGCGCCACGCACGAGCCGAAGCCACCAGGACTCGGAAGGCAACCCGTGGCTGGCCCACAACAGCCGAGCCCGCCGAGGCCGCAGGCATCGTTGCAGCAATGGCAGTTCCCGCTGCAACTGATGGGCTGCAGGTAACCGCCGGTGTCGCCGCAGTTCCACGTAGAGTTCGATGCAGCGGGATCGCAGCTCTCGGCCCCGTCGATCACGCCGTTGCCGCAAGTCCCGGGACAACTGCACGCCAGGACGCCGCCCGCCCCGCACTGGCCGGGACACGCGGCGTCGAGGCCCCGGGTCGGCTCGCAGTTCTCGCCAGCTTCAACGACACCGTCACCGCAGACCGCGAGGCTACAATCCCCACGGCACAGCCTCTCACCGCCGATCGAGTAGGGAGGATCGCAATCCTCGTCGCCGGCCACCTTGTTGCTGCCGCAGATCGCACAGTTGGCAGGGCATCCGTCGCCCGAATCGTTGTTGCCGTCGTCGCAGTCTTCCTGAGGGTTCAGGACGCCGTCCCCACAGACTTCGAGTGTGCACGTGGACGAGCATCCGTCACCGGAGGCCGCGTTGTAATCGTCGCAAACTTCACCCGGATCGATCTCGCCGTCCCCACACCCCTCGTAGATCGGCGCCGTACACTGCGTCAGGTGAAACGAGCCGGTCGAAGCCCCGAGTTGGAGTTTCTGTCCGGGCAGCAGCTTGACGAAGTCGTCAGCCTCGAAACGAGCGCAAATCGCCCAATATCCGGACGCGAGCAAGGAATCGACGAGGACGTACACCGGCGCCGCAGACGACGGCATCAATGCAGCAGCGCCGACGATCACCGCTTTCAGTCGCCCGTCCTCTCTGAGCGAAAGCTTTCGCACTGCGTTGGCGTGGCGGTCATGGTCACTGAACGTCCATTTACCTACGGAACCACTCTTGAAGACCCAGTCGGCAACCTGGCCATCCCAGTTCGGCTCCGCGGAGAACGCGATCCCGTCGGGATAATCCTTGGTGTGGATGCGCACACTCAGCCCGATTTCGCTCGGCGGAAAATCCGCCGTGTCATCGAGAAACGGGATAGAGGGATCGGCGGCCGAAATGACCAGCTTGCCGTTGTGCGCGTTCAGCTTGAGCGAGGCGAAGTTCACCACCTGTTCGGCTGCCGCGGCATCCAGGCTCATGGCCAGCAGAATGCCGATCCCAAGCAATGCGCGCACGGATACGACCTTTCGAAGGAGCGAAAAGCGGGGAAGCCCTACTGCAGTCATCGACTGATTCCTCCAGTGGCATTTCTCACGGTGTCTTCCCGCCAGGGGCAGCGGCTGTGCCGTCCCTTGTACCATATGGTCATCGTGACAGACCAGGGTACATCGCGACTTAGGCTGATCGTGGCGTCTCGTTGTCGGGCCGCCCCACCGCTGCGCGTCTTCGCGCATCGCCGCCGGGGCAGCCGAGCCGCTGGCGCCGGCCGCCTGCAATCACTTCATCATCGCCAACATCGGCGCGACTTCTCTGTCGGAGTCGCTGCGCGATGCCGGCGCCGACCGGCTGCGCCTGCGCGCGCTGATACGCAGCCTGCGGCGGCTCGGATGAGAGTCATCGAGCGGTCCCGGCCCGTTACTCGACTGAGGCCATTCACCAGATCCGGACGAAGAGATTTCCGCCGCGGCCCTGACAGGACACAGCCTCCACTTCAACAGGGGCTTTGCCGGGCGGGCAAACAGCACCGCCGTCGGGCCTCCGCGCCAAGCGACGCCGCCGTGTCGAGCAACAGACCGACGGCCTCGTGGGCGGCGCACAGCGCGGCAGCCAGCACCTCGGCGTCGCGGACGTACTCATGAATCATTCGGTTGCGCAGCCTGCGCAACGCCATCCATTCGTCGACCGAGCGAAGCCAGCCGAGCTTTTCGGCGCGGTCCAGATTGTCGATCACCGTTCCAACGGACGCAGATGTCGGGTGTTCACGATGGCCGGAATACGCGCGCAAGCAGAACCTGTCAGCCAGCGACGTGGCCGACAACGCTAGCGGGCCGGGTCGCGCCGGGCTCGCGACATTGCCGTGGGGCGCCTTCTTGGGCGCCGGCCTCCGGCGCACCGCGAGCATCCGCCCCCTTCGCCCTCTGAACTCGCCCGTGCGTCCGGCTAGCGACTCATGTACGTTTGGGCCATGGCCGACCACATCCTCCTCAGCGACGCCGAGTTGCTGGCCGCGGTACAGCGCAACTTGCCGCCGTCCTGTCACCCCCTGGCGGTGTATTTGTTCGGGACTGCCGCCTCGGGAACGCTTCGACGAGACAGTGACGTTGACTTGGCCATCCTTGCAGATGAAGAAATCGAACCCGTCGCCCTGTTCGATGCCGCACAGCAAGTGGCGACACTGCTCGGGCGCGACGTGGACCTGGTCGACTTGCAACGTGCATCGACCGTGATGCGGGCGCAGGTGGTCGCGAACGGACGTCGCCTGACGACGACAGCGTCCCCGCAAGTCGAGACGTTCGAGATGCTGGCGCTCAGCGATTACGCCAGACTCGCCGAGGAGCGACGCCCCGTCGTCCGCACGTTGCAGGAACGATACGGTGCCTGACGCAGTCGCCCTCGCCAAGATCGCGACCATCGAACGCTGCCTCGCGTGGATTCGCGAGGATTACGCAGACCAACCCAGCCGCCTCGACCAACGCGTGGTCGAACACGCTATCGTCCTGAATCTTCAACGCGCCTGTGAAGCCGCCATCGATCTTGCGATGCACGTCGTGGCGATCCGGCGCCTCGGACTACCCCAGGAATCGCGCGAGGCGTTCTCCATGCTCGAGGCGGCGATGGTGATCGATGCCGACCTCGCCGAAAGGATGAGGCGCATGGTCGGGTTCCGCAATATCGCGATCCACGAATACCAGAAGCTGAGCCGGCCCATCCTCGAGGCGATCCTCCGCGAGCGTCTTGGCGACTTCGAAGCTCTGTGCGGCGCGTTTGTGCGAACGGGTCTCTGAACAACGAGCACGCCAGCGACGTTCACATCGACCGTTCTCGTGCGACCCCACGTGGACGACGCGCGACCGACACGAGGTCGATCTGCTCGTGGAACATCGGGCACGCGTGCATCCGATCGAGGTGACCGAGACCGTTTGCGCCGCACCGCCGGACCTTCGCTCATGAGGCTTGACAGAGAGCCACGTGCGGCACATCTTCCGCCTCCGCCCGACAAACCCGCAGTGCCCATACAGTGTCCATGAAGGCCAACATACGTGTCCTCGAGCGGGTGCGTGTCTGGCACTGCCGCCGCTCTGACATGACCACGGCGTTGTTGGTCTACGCGGCGACGTTGCTGGTCTTCGTGCAGGCCCTGGGCTGGGGCCTGCCGAGCGGCGACGAGACCTGGGCCGCCGATGCAATCCGCCCCAGCGCACCGCTAGCCGTCGCCTACCACAACTTCGTTGCCGAGGGCTGGAACAGCGGGTGGTTCTGGTTCAAGTACCCTCCCTTCCACGCTTTCGTACTGACCTGCGCTTACCTTCCCTATCTGGCGTGGGTGTGGCTCGGCGGCGGCCTTCACGGCTTCCATTCCCAGTATCCGTTCGGCTTCGAGCAGCCCGAGGTCGTGCTGACTCGCTTGGCCTGGATCGGCCGCTCGATCAGCGCGCTCATGGGTGCGGGGGTGGTGACACTGGTCTACGCCGGCGTCGCCGGCAGCTTCGGGCGTTGCAGAGCCGCGGCCGCCGCGATCGCCGCCGCACTGTGCTACCCGATGGTGTTCTACTCGCAGACCACCAACGTCGAGGTGCCCTACCTGTTCTGGATGATGGTCGCGCTGCTGGCCGCGGTCCGCATCGTCGAGGGACGCGACCGTCGCTCGTGGTGGTTGCTGCTCGGGCTCGGCACGGCGCTGTCGCTTTCGACCAAGGAGCTGGCTGCCGGCGTCTTCGTCGGCCTGCCTGTGGCCCTGGTAGCCATCTACGCCGCCCAGAAACGGCCGGCCTCGGGCTGGCTGACGGGAGGGTGCACGGCGGCGCTCGCCTTCGCGGTCGCGATCGTGGTTGCGAACAACGTCTTCTTCAATCCTTCCGGGTTCGCCCACCGCCTGGGCTTTCTGACCCAGACCCTGCCGCCCGAAACCGCGCTAAAGTACGCCCCCTACTATTTCCCGGTCGATCTCGCCGCCGGGCGCAGCGCCGCTGCCGAACTCGCACAATTGCGTACTGCAGCGCTGCGTCTGTTCGAAAGTCTGGGCGCACCGACCTCCGCGCTGGCGCTGGCCGGAATCGTCATCGCAGTGCGCGCCAGGCCGACATGGAGTGCGCTGCTGTTGTCGATCGCGCTGTCATATTACCTCGTCAGCGTGCGAGCGATGCTCTCGCTCAGCCTGCGCTACCTGATGCCACTGACGCTGGTGGCGACGATGTTCGCGGGCGTCTCGCTCGGCGCTCTCGTGGAGAAGGGCGCCGGCTCGCGCTGGCGGCGACCGTTGGCCGCACTCTTCGTGCTCTACATCTTCGCCTACGGATGGGACATCAACCGCATGCTGAAGGGCGACGGACGCTACCAGGCCGAGCGCTGGATCGCAGCCCAGGCCGGTACGGGCGCGAGCGTGGAGGTTTACCAGAATCCGACGTATCTGCCGCGCTTCCCGAGCACCGTAAGAGTCGACAGCATCGATTTCGACGCGCGCACGATCGAGGAGTTCAAGAAGCGCAACCCCGACTTCGTGGTCTTGTCTTCCGCAGGCCTGTCGGGCGTCTCGGTCCAGTACAAGCAGGACTGGCACGAGAGCGGAGAGACCGAGCAAGGCTTCGTCGAAGGCAAGAAGAGCGCCACGGGTGTGGTCATGAGTTACCAGCGCCGCGCCAACGCGGAGTTCCTGTCCGCACTCGCCGACGGTTCGCTCGGCTACCGCGAAGCCGCGCGTTTCAGCGTCGAGCCGTGGATCCCGCGCACCCTGATCCAGAGCCTGAATCCCGAGATCCTGATTTACCGGCGAGGCGCTCCCGAGGCCGTTCCCACTACCGGCACCAGCGGCGCGCCGGGCGCGGTCGCGCCGCACTGACGAACGGGCCGCGGTCGAGTTCAGAGACGAGTAAGACTACAACCGGCTGCCTATGTCGTCGTCCTCACGTTCGAACTTCCGGCGCTGCCTCGGCGCGCTGTTACTGCTGGCACTGACCACCTGGGTGATCGAGGCCGCCGCGCTGTGCGCGGCTTTCAACCACCGCCTGCTTGCGCCCTACGGCTACTTCCCGAGCCAGACCTTCGATTTTCTCTGTAAGCTGCGCTTCGCTGCGCAAGGCCTGCCCGAGTGGGTGCCGGGCCTGCCCGACACCTTCGCTGGACTGGGCACCACCGACAAGCTCCGTTACGCGCTTGCGCTCGCACCGGCCTCGCTCAGCGTCGCGCTCGCGATCGGAACCCTGGGCGCGGCACTGGCGGCGGCCTCGCAGCGGCACTTGCGCACCACCAGGCACTACGTGCTCGCGTGGATTGCGCTCGGGCTGATCGTCCACGTAGTAGTGGCGGTTCCGAGCCTAGGCCTGGACGAAGGTATGCGTCTGGACAAGACGCTGTACCGATTGCGCGGACTGGTCGTCGACGGCGCGGCGCTGGCGATGGTGGTGTTCGTGTTCGGCGCGCTGGCAGCGCTGCGCCTGGCAACGCCGCTCGAGCGTTCGAGAACCGGACGGGCACTGGCAGCGGGCATCCTGTTGCTGGTGGCCGCCGCCGGCTGGGTGCAGCAACGCAGCGACTCCGCCGCAACTGCACAGACGCCACCGGCAAGCACGGCGGCCAGCGCGGCCGAGCCCGGCGCGCCGGCCTACAACGTCCTGCTGATCTCTCTCGACAGCCTGCGCGCCGACCACCTGCGGGCCTACGGTTACCGCCCCGACACCGCTCCCGCGATCGACCGCCTCGCACGCGAGGGCGTCCTGTTCGACAACGCGATCGCGACTTCTTCGTGGACTCTGCCAACCCACGTCACGATGTTCACCGGCCGCTACCAGCTCTCGCACGGCGTAGTCGACGAGACCAGCGTGCTGCCGTCGTCGATCCCGACGCTGGGTCAGATTTTCAAGGCGGCAGGCTTCTCGACGGCGGGCTTCGCCTCGGGTCCCTACCTGGCAGGTCACTACGGCTACGAGCGCGGCATGGACACCTACCGGGATCTCAGCGAACGTTTCGCCGATCCTCGCGCGGCACGCTCGGCGGTTCTGTCGCCCGAGATCAACGACAACGCGCTGGCGTGGCTCGACGCGCACGCCGGCGAACGCTTCTTCCTGTTCCTCCACTACTTCGACATCCACTACGACTACGTGCCACCGGCGCCCTACGACACGATGTTCGACCCCGACTACACCGGCACCATCGACGGCCGCAACTTCATCGAGCGCAGCGACGTCAATCCGAAGATGGACAAGCGCGATCTCGACCACATTCGCGCGCTTTACGACGGCGAGATCCGCTTCACCGACGAACACGTCGGACGCGTGCTCGACAAGCTCGCGGCGCTGGGTCTGCTCGAAAAGACCGTCGTGCTGCTGGTCTCCGACCACGGCGACGAGTTCTTCGAGCACGGCAACAAGGGGCACCACCGCACCGTCTACGACGAAGTGATCCACGTACCGTTCGTGCTGCGGCTGCCCGGCAAGGCGCACGCCGGGCAGAGAGTCGAAGATCAGGTGAGCCTGGTCGACGTGCTGCCCACGCTGCTCGAAAGCGCCGCGATCGCGGTGCCGCCCGACGCCGAGGGGATCAGCGTCCGGCATTTCTTCGAGGGAACGCCTCCGCAGCGCGATGCGGTCTACTCGGAGTTCTACGACAAGCAGGGATTCAACCTGCAGGTGGCGCGGCGTACCGCGGCAGACAAGACCATCCACCACTTCAACCGCATCACCCACCCCACCCGCGGCGCCGTCGAGTACTACGAACTGGCGACCGACCCGCGCGAGCGCGACGATCGCAGCGGCCAACGTTGTGATGCCGTCGATTCGTCGCTGACAAAGATGGGCGGCTGGCTCAATCAGCAGTGGCGCGCCGAGCGCAGCGCCGAGGCAGCCGCGGGCGGGCACTCGTCGATCAAGATCGACAACGAAACGATGGAACGGCTCAAGTCGCTCGGCTACGTCGGCCAGTAGTCGGCGGCGACTGCGGCCTCAGAAGCCTTGCAGCGACGCGAAGCGGGCGCGGTGATAGGCCGCGTCGCCGAAGGTCATCTCCGAGCCGCGCAGTCTCTTCAGGTAGAAGCCGACGTCGTGCTCGTCGGTCATGCCGATGCCGCCGTGCATCTGAAGTCCCTCGTAGCCGACCAGAACCCCGGCGTCCGAGCAGCGTGCCTTGGCCACGCTCACCAGAGCGCGGGCCTCGGGGGCTCCCTGGTCCAGAGCCGTGCAAGCCCCCAGTACCGACGAACGCGCCAGTTCGAGTTCGACGAAGATCTTGGCAGCGCGGTGCTTGAGAGCCTGGAAGGTTCCGATCGCCACTCCGTACTGCTTGCGGGTCTTCAGGTAATCGAGCGTCATCTCGAAGGTCGCGGTCATGTTGCCGATCATCTCGGCGCAGAGCCCGGCGGTGGCGCGATCGATCACCGCCTCCAGCAACGCGAGGCCCTTGCCCTCTTCGCCGAGCAGCGCGGCCGGCGGCAATTCGACGTTCTTCATTCTCAGTATCGAGGCTTGGCGCAGGTGCACGGTCTTCTGGCGCACCAACTCGACCCCGGCAGCGCCGCGCTCGAGCAGGAACAACGAGATGCCTTCGCGGTCGCGCTCGGCGCCCGCGCTGCGTGCCACCACGACGATGGTATCGGCGACGTGCGCGTCCAGCACCATGGTCTTCTCACCGGTGAGTACGTAACCGCCGCCCTTCTTCTCGGCGCGCGCCGCGCAGCACGCCAGGTCGTAACGCGATCCGCGCTCCTGATAGGCCAGCGTCATCAGCGCCGAGCCGTCGGCAACGCGCGGTAACAGGTCGGCTTTCTGCGCTTGGCTGCCGCCCAGCATCAGCGCGCCGGCGCCGAGCAGCACTGTCGACAGCAACGGTTCGGGAACCAGGTTGCGGCCGCACTCTTCGAGTACGCAAGCCAGTTCGACGCAGCCCATGCCGAGCCCGCCGTCGTCTTCGGGAATGGCTATGGCCGGCCAGCCGAGCCCGGCCATCTTCGCCCACAGGTCGCGCGAGAAACCGACCGGATCGTCGCTGTCGCGCAACACCCTCACGCGCGAAACCGGCGACTCTTTCTTGACGAAGTCGGCCGCAGCCTTCTTGAGCATCTGTTGGTCTTCGGAAAGGACCAGTCCCATCGCGTCTATACTCCTCTATCAGGCTCAGTCAGGCAGGCCGAGCACACGCTTGGCGATGATGTTGAGTTGGATCTCGGAGGTTCCGCCTTCGATCGAGTTGCCGCGTGCGCGCAACCAGGCCTTGGTGTGCGCGAGTTCGTCGTCGTCGAACCCCTCGCCTTCCCAGCCGAGTGCCTGCGGCCCGAGGATTCCGACCAGCAGTGAGGTGCGATCCTTGTTCAGTTCGGTAGCGTAGTACTTGAAAATCGAGGCCTCGGGCCCGGGCTGCTGTCCGAGTTTGGCGGCTTCCTTGGTGCGCTTCAGCGTCAGTTCCAGGCAGATCTTGTCCATCGTCAGCTGTGTGATGCGGTCGCGCAGCGCCGCATCGCTGACTCGACCCGCGGCGTCTGCGCCGACGTAGCGGCGCGCGGCGCTGACGAGTTCGTTCTTGTCTTCGGACTCGTTGAAGGCCTCGCTGATCATGCTGCGCTCGTGACCGAGCAGCGCCTTGGCCATCGTCCAGCCGTTGTTGATTCCACCGACCACGTGCTCGGCCGACACTCGCGCGTCTTCCAGGAAGGTTTCGCAGAACGGCGACTGTCCGCTGATGAGTTTGATCGGCCTGACCGTCACACCCGGCTGGTCCATGTCGATCAGCATGAAGCTGATGCCTTCGTGCTTGGGCTTGTCGGGATCGGTGCGCACCAGCATGAACATCCAGTCGGACTTGTCGGCGTACGACGTCCAGACCTTCTGGCCGTTGACGATGTAGAAGTCGCCTTCGCGCACCGCCTTGGCACGCAGGCCGGCCAGATCGGATCCGGCTTCCGGCTCCGAGTAGCCCTGGCACCAGCGCACTTCGCCGCGCACGATCTCGGGCAGGAAGCGCAGCTTCTGCTCTTCGCTGCCGTACTGGAGAATCAGCGGACCGATCATGGTCAGGCCGAAACCGATCAGAGCGGGCTTGCAGCGAAGCCGCCGCATCTCTTCGGCCAGCACCTTCGCCTGCTCTTTCGACAGGCCGCCGCCGCCGTAGGCCTTCGGCCAGGTCGGAGCCGTCCATCCGCGCGCCGCCATCCGCTCGAGCCAGACTCTCGCATCGGCGTCGGCGGACTTGTCTTTCTTGCCGCCCCAGAACAGCCCGTCGCCCAAAGCCTCACTACCCACCACCGCGCCCCAGCGGGTCGATACCGGGCAGTTGGCGTCGAGCCACGCACGCACTTCTTCGCGAAACGCTTGTAGATCGCTCATGGGCGCGGACCTTAGCCGCGCACCCCGAGAAACCAAAACTCCGGCCTCGCACCAGGCTCGCAAAGGCTCTCCACACGAGCCGGATCAGCGGATCCGGGTGTGTTCACCCACGCGCGGCCGGCCGGTCTTGCATCGCGAAACGCGACGCAAGACCGCCTCGTGCAACCACACACGCCACTCGGAAGCGAGTTCGTCGGAATCTCGCCGGCTCCCGACCTGCCCTGCGCAGCATTGACCACCCCTCGATGGTGCCATAGCATCAGATGCATGCGCACCACATTGGACATCGACGAGGACGTGTTGCGAGCGGCCAAGGAGCTCGCGCGTCGCGAGAAGAAGACTGCCGGAGCTGTCATTTCCGAACTGACGCGCAGGGCGCTGACCGCCCCCCCGAGAGACGCGCGCCGGCCCAAGGCGGTGCACGGCTTCCGACCATTCCCCAAACGTGGCGGCATCGTCACGAATGAACAGATCGACAAACTGCGCGAGGAAGACGCCTTTTGATGCGCGCACTCCTCGACATCAATGTCCTCATCGCGTTGCTCGATCAGGATCATTCGATGCACTCCCAGGCGAGCAGTTGGTTTGCCGCCAATGCCGACAGCGGTTGGGCGTCCTGCCCTATCACCCAGAACGGGTGCGTCAGGATCATGTCTCATCCCAGCTACCCCAACCCGGTGAAGGTACGAGCGATCATGGAGCGGCTGGGCGAAGCGACAGCAGCCGCACGTCACGAGTTCTGGGCCGACGACGTCAGCCTGCTCGATTCCCGCGTCGCCGACCCTACGCGCATCCACGGTCCTCGCCAGGTTACCGACCTCTACCTGCTGGCGCTGGCCGTACGTCACGGCGCACGTTTCGTATCGTTCGACTCGTCGATCTCGCTATCCGCAATCAACGGGGCCGACAAACGGCACCTGGTCCCGCTGTGAGGCTGCGCGAAGCGGCTCTATTGCGCACCGCGGCGGCAACCTGAAAAGCTGAGACGTCCAAGACCCAGACGAAACAGTCCGTGGTCCACCCGACTGATCGCCCCTGCCCGGACTGAAACCCGCCACTGCCTCCGCGACACTGTCCGACCTCTGCCCTGCTGGCACCCGAAAAAGGACAAAGGGCAGAACCTCGAACCGAAGGTCGTCGCCCAGCTCCGCAACAGCGACGGCCAGTGCTGGACCAGCGAGCTCACCTCCGCCGACACCACGAAGAACGAACCCGCGGCCGTTCAAGGCGCGGACCAAGTGACGACCACAGCGACGCCGGAGCCGGACCGCCCACTCCGCCGTCGCCGCCTGCGCTGCGCAATAGCGTCCGCGCGACTCTCGGGAACCTCGTTGCTCTGGCGCGGCGACAGCTATAGCGCCGCTCGAAACTCTTCGGCGGTACACCCTGCGGCACGAATGAGCTTGCGCAGCGTGCCCTGTGCAAGCTCGCGATGATCGGGTATGGAAAGCGAGGCGATGCTTCCCGGCCGGGTTAGAACCATGTGGCTGCCGCGCTGTCGGCGGAAGACCCAGCCCATGCGCTCGAAGGCGCGTCGTGCTTCGCGGCCTGATACGACCGGCAGCTCAGGCAACGGCTACTTCCAGTTGAACGGTACGCACGGTCAGCGGCATCCCCTGCTCGGCCCGTACCTCGAGACAAAGCACAATCGCCTCGTGGATGTTGGCGAGAGCTTCTTCTTCGGTATGTCCCTGGCTCACGCACCCCGGGATCGCCGGACACTCCGCTACGATCATCCCCGACTCGTCGCGCTCGAGAGTTACAGGAAGCTGCATATCCGTTCGACTCCAATTCTCATGGCGGAACCCGCCCCGAAGAACGTCAGCGTAGCCGCTCGACCGGTCTTGATCCAGCCTTCCACGCCCCCGATTCTCGAGCGAGCACTCCACGAGAACCCGACCGCGGCTGGCGCGGGATGAAGAGATGGTGTCCCCGACGGGATTTGAACCCGTGTTACCGGCGTGAAAGGCCGGTGTCCTGGGCCGGGCTAGACGACGGGGACGTAAAGATCTCTGCGTCAATCCAAACGATGAGCCGTGCTGGACTCGAACCAGCGACCCGCTGCTTAAAAGGCAGCTGCTCTACCGCCTGAGCTAACGGCTCAAAAATAAGCCCCGGAACATACCAACCCGGCCTCCATTTGCAACCCGGCCGCCGCCGCGCGTCATTGCGGTCGCGGCCGCAGCGGCCGCTGAGAAGGATCCAGCCCCGCCCCTCGAACAGAGCCTTCCCTGTTGTGTCGCCGGCTTTCCGCGACCGCGCGATCGAAGGACCGCGCCCTGCAGCAATCGCAGTTCCGAATTCGCCCCGGCACGGCTAGTAACCCCGGGTGCGTCACTGGCTCGCCAAGTCGGAACCGACGACCTATCCGTGGCAACGCTTGGTCGCGGATGGAAAGACCGTCTGGGACGGCGTGCGCAACGCCCAAGCGCGCAACCACCTGGCCCAAATGAAGAAGGGAGACCAGGTGCTGTTCTATCACAGCGGCGAAGCCAGAGCCGTGGTTGGAATCGCCAAAGTCCTGCGCGGCGCCTATCCGGACCCGACCAGCGAAGACCCGCGCTGGCTGGCAGTCGATCTGGCGCCGCTCGCGCAACTGAAACGGCCGGTGTCGTTGCGTGAGATCAAGGCCGTGCCTTCGCTGCACTCGATCGCGCTGGTGCGACAGAGCCGCCTCTCTGTAATGGCGCTGACCGCTGACGAGTTCAGCGCAATAGTAGAACTGGCGGGGAGCTGAATCGTCAGTGGGCTCGGACGCACGCGCCGCCACGACGACCATCGGCGGCTTGGCTGCGCGCTGGGACGTCATCGATGTCGTCGTCGAGGACGACGAACTCGGCCCCCTACCCGCCCGACGAGTCGAACTCTACCTGCTCGCCGAACCTGAAAGCGCAATCGACGCCGGGGCTCTGCTACGTGAGCGTGTGATCGCCGACCCTCCATATTGGGCACTGGTGTGGACCGGCGCGCGAGCGATCGCCGCCGTACTGATGCAGGGCCCTTCGCCGCACACCAGCGGCGCGCAGACTCCCGACCTCGTGCGAGCAGCCGCCGCCGCTCTCCCGCAAGGTCGTCTCACGGAAGGACTTCGTGTTCTCGACCTCGGTTGCGGACTCGGGCTTTCTGGTCTGGCGGCCGCCAACATCGGCGCTCGCGTGGTATTCGGCGACTACCTGGAGCAACCGCTGGCCTTCGTTCGCGCGTCGCTGGCGCGACGTGCCGACGAAGCGAGAACGCCGGCGCGGCAAGCGAGCGGCGTGCACGAAGTGCGGCGCATCGACTTCACGCGCGACCGCCTCGGCGAACGTTTCGATCTGATCCTGGCCGCCGACATCGTCTACGACCCGGCTCACTACGCCGCGCTCGCCGAGTTCCTCGACCTGCACCTCGCCGGCGACGGAGCAATCCTGCTCACCGAGAGCCTGCGCGCCGACGCGCGCGTCTTCCTCGACGGACTTTGCGGGCGCGGCTTCGACGACGCCCGCCGCTGCCTGTGGGTCTTCGAAGAAGGCCGCCGCGAGCGTACCTGGCTGCACACGCTCACGCGCCGCCAGCGCTGATCGATCCGCGCGACGCCGTCCGTAACCGAGCGGTGCGACGGTCTGCTACGCGGAAACCTCGCCGCTGTCGGCGACCGATCGGCGCGGCGGCCTGGGGCCGTGGAACTGGTAGTAGGTACACTCGATCTGCGCGTTGTAGAGTTTGCGGCGGCGCTCGGCGCGGCGCCCCACCACGCGTTCGAAGTCCGGCCACGAAGTGAGAACGAAGAACGACCAGGTCGGCAGACCCGCCAGCACGCTCGGCATCGACTCGTACAGCGCGCGCACCTCGCGCTGGCGTTCCAGGCGCACGCCGTAGGGCGGGTTGGTGACCACACAACCGTAGGAGCGCGAAGAAGCCAGTTCGCCGAACGCGCGGCGCTGAAAGTGGATGTCGTGCTCCACCCCGGCTCTGGCAGCGTGGCGCCGAGCCATCGACAATTCGTTCTCGTCGAGGTCATTGCCCACGATCCGCTCTTCGAGCGGCGCAGAGCGCGCGTCGCGTGCTTCTTCCAAAGCACGGCCCCAGGCTTCGGCGTCCAGCGTCGGCCACGCTTCGGCCGCGAACGAGCGCTGCAAGCCCGGCGCGATGTTGCGGCCGATCATCGCAGCCTCGATGCAGATCGTGCCGGAGCCGCAGAACGGATCGATCAAGGGCCGGTCGCGGCGCCAGAAACTCAGCAGCACCAGGCCCGCTGCCAGCGTCTCGCGCAGCGGCGCCGCGCCGGTCAGGTCACGGTAGCCGCGTTTGTGAAGTCCATCGCCCGAAGTGTCGATGGTCAGCGTGGCGACGTCTTCGAGAAGCGATACCTCGACCGCCACCCGCGCGCCGGTCTCGGGTAGCGTCGAAGTGTGGTAGGCGCTGCGCAGCTTCTCGACGATCGCCTTCTTGACCGCGCGCTGCAGAGCCGGGACGCTGGTCAGACGGCTCTTGACCGAGCGGCCCGCGACCGGGAACTCGCCGTCGCGCGCGATCCACTGCTGCCACGGCAACGCGTAGACACCGTCGAACAGGGCTTCGAAGTCGCCGGCCGCGTAGCGACCGACGCGGATCTGCACGCGGTCGGCGGTGCGCAACCACAGGTTGGTGCGCGCCACTGCCAGCGCGTCGCCGCTGAACTCGACGCGCCCGGTCTGCGTGATCTTGGCGGCGTAGCCGAGTCCCTCCAGTTCGCGCGCCAGTACCGCTTCGAGGCCGAAAGTCGAGGTCGCGATCAGGTCGAGTTGCATCTGAACGATCAGCAGGCGGCGGGAAGATCCGCCGGCAGCGATGGAAACGGGTTCTTCAAGAGGCACGCACTGAAGCACGCGCAATGCCGTGACCCGCGATCGACGAGAAGTCTGATCACCTGTTGCCGTCCTATCGAGCTACCAGTGTGTTGAAAAGCCGTCCACCAGCCTGTTCAAAATGGTCCAGATGCAAGGCGCGCGCGAACGCCGCGAGCGGAGACGTAGCGGAGCTACGTCGTAGCGAGTGGTTTCGCGCGCACGAGCCCCGAGCTGGCGAGGGGCGCGCTCGAGTAGACAGGCGTGATCCTCGCGCGTCGCCAGCTCCGTGCTCGTGGGCCATTTTCAACAGGCTGCGAGGCTCGACAGGGCCGCGCCGACGATCGCCTGAGCCTCGGTCTGGATCTGCCGCAAGTGATCGAGGCCGAGAAAACTCTCGGCGTAGATCTTGTACACGTCCTCGGTCCCCGACGGGCGCGCAGCGAACCACCCGCTGGCCGCCACCACCTTGAGCCCGCCGATCGCGGCGCCGTTGCCGGGAGCCCTGGTCAGTTTCGCCGTGATGGTCTCACCGGCCAGCGTCGTTGCCGTCACCGCCTCGGGAGACAGCGCCGCCAGAGCCTTCTTGCCCTGCGGCGAAACCGGCGCGTCGATGCGCTCGTAGACCGGGGCGCCGTACTCGCGCTCGAGATCACGGTAGTGCTCGCCCGGATCACGCGCGGTCACGGCAGTGATTTCCGCCGCGAGCAGGTCGAGCAGAATGCCGTCCTTGTCGGTGGTCCACACGTTGCCGTCCATGCGCAGGAACGAGGCGCCGGCGCTCTCTTCACCGCCGAAACCGCACGAGCCGTCGAGCAATCCCGGCACGAACCACTTGAAGCCGACCGGCACTTCGCTGAGACGCCGTCCCAGCCCTGCCGCAACGCGATCGATCATCGAGCTCGACACCAGCGTCTTGCCGATCGCGACCTCGCTGCGCCAGCACGGCCGGTGCGCGAACAGATACGAAATCGCCACCGCCAGGTAGTGGTTGGGGTTCATCAGCCCCGCCGACGGCGTCACGATGCCGTGACGGTCGGAATCGGCGTCGTTGCCGAACGCGACACGGAAGCGATCCTTGAGACCGATCAGGCTCGCCATCGCCGACGCGGAAGAACAGTCCATGCGGATCTTGCCGTCCTTGTCGACGCTCATGAAAGCGAACGCAGGATCTACGACGCGGTTCACCACTTCGAGGTCGAGGCCGTAGCGCGACGCGATCGGATCCCAGTACGCGACGTTGGAGCCGCCCATCGGATCGACACCGATCTTGATCCCGGCGCGCGCAACCGCGCCCAGATCGACTACCGAAGCGAGATCGGCGACGTACGGAGCGACGTAGTCGTGGCGGTGAGTGGTGGCCGCGGACAGTGCGCGGGGGTACGGGATTCGCCGCACTCCGGCGAGCCCGGCCGCAAGGTACTCGTTCGCACGCGCTTCGATGCGGCCGGTGACGTCGGTGTCGGCCGGTCCACCCGAGGGCGGGTTGTACTTGAAGCCGCCGTCTTCGGGCGGGTTGTGCGACGGCGTGATGACGATGCCGTCGGCCAGGGCGGCCACCCGCCCGCGGTTGTGGGTCAGGATGGCGTGCGAGATCACCGGAGTCGGCGTGTAGCCGAGTCCGTCCTGGATCACCGTCTCGACGCCGTTGGCCGCAAGCACCTCGATCGTGGAAACGAAGGCCGGCTCCGACAACGCGTGGGTGTCGATGCCGACGTAGAGCGGGCCGTCGATGCCGCGCTCGGCCCTCAGTTCGCACAAGGCCTGCGTGACGGCCAGCACGTGGGCCTCGTTGAACGAGCCGCGCAGCGACGAGCCGCGGTGCCCGGAGGTTCCGAACGCGACCCGCTGCGCGGGATCGCCGGCATCGGGGCTCAGCGAGTAGTAGGCCGCGACCAGACGCGGGACGTTGACGAGAAGATCGCGGGGAGCCGGTTTGCCGGCGAGCGGGTGAATGGCCATCGCGGGCTTGTAGCGCACTCGCCGCGCCGGGTCAGCCGGACGCAGTCACGCGGACGCAACTGACCCCGAACGCCGCGTCGCGGCTACTGTGCAGCGCCGGCCTCGGCGCCGACAGCCTCGGCCTTGGCCTTGGCACTGGCCGCCTCCGCCGCGGCCTTTGCACGATCTTCGAGGGCACCGGGTTGAGGCTTGTTCTCGCGTGCCAGATCGGGAATCGGGGCGTCGTGAAAGTGCCCGTGCTCCGGGTTCCACACCTTACCGGGCGCTACCGCCTGCTTTGCGCCGTTACCGCCGGTCACGTGCCAGTGTCCGTGTTCGGCCGACCACACCCTGTGTGATGCGTCGCCGTCACCGGCTATCAGCGTGCGCGCCACGGCAATCGCGCCGACCAGCAGCATCACCGCGACCAGGACTCCGGCAACGCGAAAGAAATTACCTTCTGCGTCGCCCCGGGGTGCCTCAGCCGCGCCGCAGCAACGCTTGAACTTCTTGCCGCTGCCGCAGTTGCACAGCTCGTTGCGACCAGGTCTGGTGACTGTCTCGGCCATGTCCGACGAGCCTAGCACAAAGGTGCGGCGATCGAAGACCGGCGCCGCCTGCTCGCGACGCATCCGTTCGTAACCGGCAACCGAGGGCCGGCCTTTGAACGCTCTGGCCCCTTTGTTATTCAGGCTCATGGCCCGGCCGACGTTACCGAGCGATCCACGTTGGGACGCGTATCCAGCCACCGTGATCGAAATTGGTGAGCAACCTGCGCTGAACATCGACCTGCGCCGTCGGCTCGGAGCAGAGTTGCGCCTGACATTGGGCCGCCTCGGCCTCGGCGCTTCGTTCGCAATCGTCACAGCCTGCAATCCGTGCGGACGGGAATTGAGCGCCGAAGAGAACGCGCGCCGCAGTCGGCGGCTGCGCGAGCACGTCGCAGCCGCTCAAATCGTGTCACTGAGGGCCGACGGTGTCTCACCCGACGGCACTCACCGCGAACAGGGGCTGGCCCTCGCCATCGACCGAACCGCTGCGATCGAGATCGCAGCCCTCTACGAACAGTCGGCGATCTTCTGGTTCGACGGCGTGCGCTTCCAGATACTGCCGGTGCTCGAGACGCGCAGCGCTGCCGTCGAGCTCCCGCTCGGCGATCTTCCGCCAAGCGATCTCACTCGAGACGAAACAGCCGCAGGCCGCGCGTGATGGCCGCACACACGCAAGTGACGGTCGGGTTCGTTCGCGCACTACCGCTGGCGCTGACGTTGCTGTTCGCGTGCCGCGGCGAACCACCACCGCTGGTCACGCTGCCCGAGTTGGCACCGAAGTCGGTAGTCTTCCGCCGCGTGGCGGTGCTCGACGTCGCCAGCGGAATCTCGCGGCCGAGTCTGGACGTGGTGGTGTCCGACGCGCGCATCGCTGCCATCGGTTCTCAGGGGACCGTGGCGGTGCCCGCGGGAGCATTCGAAGTAGACGGAGGCGGCGCGACGTTGGTGCCGGGCCTCGTTGATAGCCACGGGCACCTCGGGAACGGGTCGGCGCCGCCTTGGGCGGGCGAGTTCCCCGATCCCGAGCGCAACCTTCAGTCCTATCTGTACTGCGGAATCACGACCGTGCTGGATCCTGCCGATCTGGCATCCAAGGCCTTCACGCGCCGCGACGCAGTTGCGGCGCGAAAGCTGCTCGGCCCCGCCATCTACGCGGCCGGACCGATGCTAACGGCGCCCGCAGGACATCCGATCCCCGCCATCGAAGCTCTGGCCCCGTGGTGGCTGGCCTGGTACGTAAAGCGCGACGCCACGCGCACCATCGATTCGCCCGAGGACGCCCGCCGCGCGGTTGCCGAGCTTGCACGCAGCAAGCCGGATTTCGTCAAGCTCAGCGTTGACAGCATCCCCGAAAGCGCGCCGCGGCTGCGCAAGGAACTGATCGCTGCGGTCATCGACGAGGCTCACCGCGCCGGTCTGCGTGCGATCGCACACATCGGTTCATACCCCGATGCGCTCGACGCGGGCCAGGGCCACATCGACGCGTTGATGCACCTGATATACAAGGACCGGATCTCGGCCGAGCAGGCCGCGCTGATCGCTGCCTTCCACGTTCCGATGGTCGCGACCATCGGCGTGTTCGAGAGTTACGCGCTGCTCGGCCAGCGCAAGCGCGAACCGACCGACCTCGAAGTGCAGACCGTACCGCAAGCGCTGCTCGCCTCTTTCGACACCATTCCGGCCGGAGCGGTCGGGCCGGACTTTCTCGGCTACTTCGAGGCGCTGCGCTCGATGCGCCGCCAGTGGCGCGACAACGTGCGCCTGCTGCGCGAAGCGGGGGTTACGATCCTGGCCGGCAGCGACACGCAGTCAGGCGTGTTCCCCGGCCCGGGACTGCACCGCGAACTGGCCTTGCTGGTCGAGACCGGCATGACACCCGCGCAGGTCATCCGTGCCGCGACGCTCGACGGGGCTCGCTTCCTGACCGGCAACGACGATCCTGACTTCGGCACGGTGGCGGTTGGAAAGCGCGCCGACCTGCTGCTGGTCGAAGGCAACCCGGCCTTCAACATCTCCGCACTGACGCGCATCCGTACGGTGATGAAGAACGGCGTCGTCCTCGAACGCCACCCCATATCCCACCCTTGACCTGACAGGATACTTTTTCATGGCACGCATCAACGACAACTACCTCAAGCTGTCCGCAGGCTACTTGTTCCCGGAGATCGGACGGCGGGTGCGCAGCTTCCAGCAAGCGCATCCCGACGCAGAGATCATCCGGCTCGGCATCGGCGACGTCGTGTTGCCGCTGCCGGCTTCGATCTGCGACGCCATGAACACAGCTGTCGACGAGTTGCGCACCGAAGTAGGCTTCCGCGGATACGGCCCCGAACAGGGTTACGACTTCCTGCGCAGTGCGATCGCCGAGCACGACTTCGCGTCGCGCGGAGTGGCCATCGACATCGACGAAATCTTCATCTCCGACGGCTCCAAGTGCGACAGCGGCAACGTCCAGGAACTGTTTTCGACCGAAGCGCGCGTGGCGATTCCGGATCCGGTGTACCCGGTCTACCTCGACACCAACGTCATGGCCGGCCGAACCGGCGGCGCTGACCCGAGCGGCCGCTACCAGGGAATCGTCTACCTGCCGTGCACCGCGCAGAACGGTTTTTTGCCCTCGCCTCCGCGCGAAAAGGTCGACCTCGTCTACCTGTGTTTCCCCAACAACCCGACCGGTGCAGTGGCGCGCAGGGAGGATCTGGCACGCTGGGTCGCCTACGCTCACGACCACGACGCCGTCCTACTGTTCGACGCGGCCTATGAAGCTTTCATAACCGAGTCCGACATCCCGCACTCGATCTACGAGATCGACGGTGCCAAAGACGTCGCGCTCGAGTTCCGCAGCTACTCCAAGACCGCGGGCTTCACCGGCACCCGCTGCGCCTACATGGTGGTTCCCAAGACCGTGGGCGGGATCGCCGCCGACGGCAGCCGAGTGGACCTTCACCGGCTGTGGACACGGCGTCACACCACCAAATTCAACGGCGTCTCCTACCCCGTGCAGCGTGCCGCAGCTGCGACCTACGGCCCGCGTGGCCGCGTCGAAGTGCGCGCGAACGTCGATTACTACATGACCAACGCCGCGCTGATCCGCGGGTCGCTGGCGGCGCTGGGACTCGAAGTGCACGGCGGGGTCAACGCCCCGTACGTGTGGGTGAGAACACCCGATGGAATGGGTTCGTGGGAGTTCTTCGACGCGCTGCTGACCCGGGCGCACGTCGTGGGCACGCCGGGGGCGGGATTCGGCGCCTGTGGCGAGGGCTATTTCCGACTCTCGGCGTTCGGCAAGCGCGAGAACGTCAGCGAGGCCCTCGAGCGCATTCGCCGCGCGTTCGGCTGACCGCCCGTTGAAGAACCGTCCATCAGCCTGTTCAAAAGGGTCCAGATGCAAGGCGCGCGCGAAAAACAGCGAGCGGTTTTGCACGCAACACAACAGATTCGCCATTTTCAACAGGTTGCTGAAACCGAACAGCCCTCGAGCGTGCAAGTGGCTGCCACGGTCCTCGCCCCCGGTCGGTGTGCACTAGGTCGTCCACACCGACTCGGGACCTCGAACGCCCCCCTCCCCGAACATCCCTGCGGACTCCCCCGCCGAGCGACGGCGCTTCGTCTTTTCCGCCGAGCACCCCACGCGTAGCCGCACAATCGGCGCCCGAAACCGCCCAGAGGGTTGCTCCAAAGCGCGACGTCGCGTAATGAGGTGCGGCTGCCGCTGCGGCAGACCTCAGGAGGGACCGGCGGGACTAGCCGCGTAGGGTCCTCCGTTCGGTGAGGTCGAGGCCAGGGCGACTGCTGAAGGATCGATGATACAGACCGTCGTTCGAGTGATCTCGCGACGAGTGCAAGAGGATAAAACATGAAACGAGTTGCTGTGTTCGCCGCGCTGTGTGCCTTGGTGGTCGCCGCCTGTGCCGGTGGTGAGAAAGAACCTTCCGTGTCCCCCCCAAAGCTCACCGACGGGCGCGTGACCATGGCCAAGGTGGGAGGCAGGCCGCTGCCGGTCTTCGAGTTCAACTGCGTCGTAACCGAGCGCGAGGCAAAGGTGGTCGGCGCACGCGTGATGTACGCGACGGGCGCTGACGGCTTCAAGCCCGCGCAGGGAAGTGAGCGCCCCGCGCTGGTCGCGCCCAAGACTCTCGAAGGTCAGTACGTCCCTTCGCAGCACCAGCTGCGAGGCACCGTCGACCCCGCCAAGATGGAAGAACTCGCCACCTACCTGAACGGCGCCGACGCGCAGATCGCGTTCCAGTGGGAAGTCGACTGGAAGGCACCCGACGACGAGAAGGTCTACAAGCAGCTGTCTTCGATCTTCACCACCACCAACACGACGATCGCCGGAGCCGGGCTGGCGACCGAGGTTCCCGGCGGAAGGTAGCCGACCTGCCCGGGCCGCGTTGCCTGAGACTGGCAGCGCGGCCCGGAGTGCGCTCCCCCAGATCCGGCGCTGGCACGCTACGCTACGCGAGCTATCGAGACGCCACAGTGCCACTGCCCAAGGATCCCCGGCCGATCATCGTCTTGATGGCCGACGACGACGAAGACGATAGGTTGCTGGCGAAGGACGCTTTCGAAGAGTGCGGATCGGGCATCCACCTGCACTGCGTCGAAGACGGGCAGGAGTTGATGGACTACCTGCACGGCCGCGACCGCTTTGCCGACCGCTCGGTCTACCCGCTACCCGGACTCATCCTGCTCGACCTCAACATGCCCAGGAAGGACGGCCGAGAGGCGCTGTCCGAGATCAAAGCCGACCCGCTGCTGCGACGCGTACCGGTGATCGTGTTCACCACGTCGAAGGCAGAAGAAGACGTGATGCGCAGCTACGACCTCGGGGTGAGTTCATTCATCACCAAACCGCTCGCCTACGAATCTTTGGTTCGCTTGATGGAAACGTTGTCGTCGTACTGGTTCGAAGCCGTGCGGCTTCCCGACCCCGAACGAACCGGGGCCTGAGCCTCACGCGCAGAAACGAACGGAAGCGGCGGCCCCCGGCGTCAAGCCGTCACGACCTCGGGAGCGGCCTGTTCGATCGGTAGCATGATGGTGAAGGTCGCGCCCTCCCCCGGGACGCTCTGGGCCGTGATCGTCCCCGCGTGACGCTCCACGATGCGGCGCACGACAGCGAGTCCGATCCCCGAGCCTCCGTACTCGCCGCGTCCGTGCAGGCGTTGGAACGGCGCGAAGATGCGCTCGGCGTACTGCTGCTCGAAACCGATCCCGTTGTCCGAAACGTCGATCCGCACACCCGGCGTCGAGCCCAGAGTGGCCGCTTCCGATCGAATCGAGACGCACGGTATCCGGCCTTCGGGTTGGAACTTCAGCGCGTTGACGATGAGGTTCTGAAAGACTTGGCGAAGCTGGGTCGGGTCGGCACTGATCTCGGCAATCGCGCCGACCTCGACGATCGCCGACTTGCTCTCGATCAGCACTTCGAGGTCGTTGAGCACTTCTTCGACGATACGAGCCGGGTCGAACTTGACGAACGGCCTGGCCCTGGTCACCACCCGCGAGAACTCCAGCAGATCGTTGATCAAGGTCTGCATACGCTCCGCGGCGTTCATCATCCGATTGACGTAGTCGGCGCCCTGCTCCCCCAGCGCTTGGCTATGCTTGGATCTCAAGCGGTCCCCGAACACCACGATCTTGCGCAGCGGCTCTTGTAGATCGTGCGAAGCCACCGAAGCGAACTGCTGGAGTTCGCGGTTGCTCACTTCGAGCCGCATCGTCAACCGTTCGAGTTTTTCCTGCGCGAGCTTGCGGGCCCGGACTTCGCTTTCGAGCGCGGCGTTGTCGCGTTCGAGCTGATTGCTGCGGTTGCGCTCGATCGCGTAGCGCATCGACCGCACCAGCGACTGGCCGTCGACGCGTCCTTTCACCAGGTAGTCCTGGGCTCCCTCGTTGAGCGCACGAACCGCCAGCCGCTCGTCGTCGTTGCCGGTGAGAACGACCACCGCCACACCGGGATCGGCCTCGTGGATACGCTCGAAGGTCTCGAACCCTCTGCTGTCGGGCAGCGACAGATCCGAGAGCACCACGTGGAAGCGCGAGGTCGCAAGCACGCGCAGCGCCTCCTGTAGTGTCGCGACAGCGGTCATTTCGAAGCGGCCGGGAGCGGTCTTGGCGAGCGCTCTCTGCAGCAGGAAGGCGTCGTCCTCTTCGTCTTCGACGAGCAGGATCCGGATCGGATCGTCGGTCACTTGGGCGGCGGGAAGCACGAGCATTACCGCCTCACAATAGCCTCAGCGGTACATGCCGAGCAACCGCGCGTGCAGGCTCAGTCCGCGCGCGCGACGCCGCACAGTGCTCGCTGCGCTGCGGCTCAAGGCCGTCGCTCGACCTTCTCCGGGTGACAAAAGACCTGCAGATTGGTGAAGAACGCGTAGCACGGTTCGGGTGCGCGTCCGCTCTGGTCGCAGACGCGCACTCGCCAAGCCGTCGTTTCTACGATCGAGGCCGGACTCGGAACGCCGGCGCAGAAATCCTTGGTGGGCCGGCTCGCGGGCAGACAAGCGACAATGAAAACGCTGGCGAGCTTGCGGCACTCCGCGTCCTTGCAAGCGTCTTGACGACGCATCGCTTCGACCAGGCAGCCGGCATTGTCCGTTTTGGCGGCGAACCTGGTCCCCAACTCGACCGCCTCGCGCACCGGCTTGGGTAGCATCGCGGGTTTCACAGCCGGCGCTGCACGCTGCTCGTCCACCGGCTTGCTTTTCTCATCCGGCGCAACAGTAGTCGGAGGCGTCGAACCCGCGGCCCCCGACTCGTCGCGCTTCTCGGACCCGGCCGTGTCGGCGTCGCGGGTCTCTTCCACAGCCTGGATTGGTCCGGCTTCGCGAGCGGCAAACGGGGCCGGTGTGGCGGCCTTGCGGAGAACCCTTCCCCCGGGCTGCGCGAAACCGTAGAGAACCGCGCTCTTCCAGTGCACCAGCCCGACCAGCAACGCGACACCATAGGCTCCGACGATGCACGCCTTCAGCATCGTCGGCGTAATCACCCGCCAGTTCGTCGGGGCCTGCCCGCGTCGCACCCGGTGATAGTCCACCGAGCCGCTGTAGGCCTGGGCGAGCACGTAGAGAACGAACGGCAGCCCACTGAAACGCACGGCCGCGAGGATCTGCGCGACCGAGTCGTCATGGCCCAATACCTCCGGAAGCGCCACCGCCTGGGTCGCCAGTTCGCCGAGCCCCAGCGAGGCCAGGATCGCCATTGCCGCGCGGCTTCGCGCGGTGGCTCCGAGCGAAAAGAGCAGCGCGGTAATCCCCGCACCGATGTTCCACGACGACGGGCAAAAACCCGCGGCACCGGTGAGTTGGAACAGCCCCGAGCCGAGCAGCAACGCCCCCCACAGGCCACCGACCGCTCCGCCCATACGCATGCGGCGGAGCGCATCCTCCAGCAGCCTCTGGGGCCCGTCGCTGACCATGGTCGGCCGCCAGGAACCGTCTTCTCTTTCGTCGTTTGCCATAACCGCCCCAGCATCCCTGGCTGCGCCAGCCGGCCGACCGTCACGGGTGCGCGCGCACCGTTTCAAGAAAACATGACTCAGCCCTGCGTCCTCTGCGCACGGACGCTCAGCGTTCCAGCAGCGACAGCCGTTCCGCCTCGACGAAGCGCGCACGCAGCCGCTCGTAGTCCTGCGCCGTCATCGGCTTGAACGAGTTGTCGCCACGTTCACGCCAGAAAAGAGGATCGCTGACGACCGACGGACGGAAGTGCGCTGCCTTCAGGTTGCGCACCAGGATCTTCTGGGTACTCGTGTACTCGAAGTCCTCGACCACGCGTACGAAGTCCGGAATCCACTTACGGTCCATACCGCCGTGAACGACTTGGTTCTCGCAGAACTCCAGGAATCCCTTCGGGTCAAAGCGCGCACCGTCGCGCATCTTGACCGCCACCATCACCAGTTCGTCCGACACCACGCATGGCACGCCGTAGGCGGCCGCGAGTGGAATGTCGGGGTGCTCGGACAACAACCGCGCCACCTGCAGCGCGGAGAAATTCTCTCCGTCCTTGCGGATCCAGTCGTCGGTGCGGCCGTCGAAGAACAGGTAGCGCTTGCCGTCGCGCAGCAGTACGTGCCCGAGGTCGCCTGAGTGGTAGACCCCGTCGCGGTACTTCTGCAAGTTGGCACCGGGGTTGTCGAAGTACCCTTGGAAGAGCCCGGTGTCGTCGGCAACGCGGCAGATCTCACCGACCGCCTGCTCGTAGTTGAGGATGTGGCCGTCGCCGTCGACTTCGGCCGCGGGACACTCGGCGCCCTTGCTGTCGAGGATCTTCACCGCAGGATCGTTCACCTCGCCGACGCTTCCGCGCGGGTCGCCGATCCTGCGGTAGGTGGCGATGGCGGCCTCGGTCGAACCGTACAACTCGAACATGTCGTCGAGCCCGAGCCAGTCGACGAATCGGTCGATGTCGGGCGGTGACGCCCCGTTGCCGATCGCGTAGCGCATGTGGTTGTCCGGATGATTGGTCACTTCGCGCCGCAGCCTCTCGACGTCGTCGCCGTACTCCTTGGCCAGCGCGGTCAGAACGTAGTGGACCGGCTCCCCTACGTAGTTCCAGTAGGTGACACCGTAGCGAAGAACGTCGGGAACGAAGTTGGTTGCCGAGAAGCGCTCGCGGATGCCGAGGCTGCCGCCGACCCAGAAGCTCGGCATGAAACCGATGAACATCGAGTTGGAGTGGAACAGCGGCATGCAGGCGTAGCCGCAGTCGTCGCGGCCGAGTCCGAGTTGGCTCGAGACACCGAATCCCGTCGCGCACAGTTTGAAGTTGTTGTTGACGATGCCCTTGGGGAGCCCGGTGGTTCCCGAAGTGTAAATGATCATCAAGTTGTCGCCCGGCGTGACCGTCACGTCGGGATAGGCCAGGCTGGTACCCGCAGCAGCCACCTCGCTGGCCAGGCACGCCAAGTAGTCCTCACCCGCAGCAACTTCCCCGCCCGCCGTCCTCAGGTACAGGACGTTGCCGGGATCGACGTGAGTGAGATCACCGCGAATTTTCTCGAACTCGTCGCGGAATCTCTCATCGACCACGATCAGACGCGCCTTGGACTGGTCGAGTACACCGGCCAGTGTCTTGCCTCTGAGCCCGTTGTTGACGCCGAACAGCGTCAGACCCGCGATTCCGCAGCCCCCGTAGAGCGCCAGTAGTTCCAGGTGATTGTCGAGTACCATCGCGACGTGCCCGGGCCGGCCCTCGTCGATGCGGCCGAGCCGGCGCAGCAGGAAGTGCGCAACTCGCGTCGATTCGTCGCGGAAGCGGCCGTAGGTCCACGAGCGATCGTGCTGCTTCAAAAATACCCGGCCGCTGGCTTCGGGGTGGTCGGCGCGGACCCGGATCTGGTCTCGCAACGTGAGTTCCGCATCGAACTGAAAGGCTTGGCCGGACACTGGGGATCTCCTTGGGGCTCGCTGCTCTCAGGCCTGCCGGGCACGAGCGACCGCGCACGATACACGGCTCCAAGAGGCCAGGCCAGCATCGCCGCCGCCAAGCCCACGGCCGCCGCAACCGGCCGAGTGACGCTTACCCTACGGCTTAGGCTTACTGCGCAGGAAAAGCCTCACCGCCCCAAAGTCGTATCTACTGTTGTTTCAGCCAGGGAGCCGGCGGGAGTTGGAGGCGGAACGTAGCGCCTTTGCCGGGCTCCCCCTCGGCCCACACCCGCCCGCCGTGGCGGCGCACGATCTTCTGCACCGTCGCCAAACCGATGCCCGCCCCCTCGAACTCGTCGGCGCGATGCGAGCGTTGAAACGGTTCGAACAGACGGTCGGCAACTGCCGGATCGAAGCCGACGCCGTTGTCGCGCACGAACAGCACCGGGCTCTGCTCCTCGATCCGTTCGACTCCGAACTCTATCACCGCTTGCTCGCAGTCACGCGAATACTTGAAGGCGTTGTCGAACAGATTCTGCATCACCAGGCGCAGCAGGCCAGGATCACCCCAGACTTCGACCCCGGGCTCGATGCGCCACTCCACACCGCGGTCACGCTGTGCCGCGCGCAGGTCGTCGCAGACCTCGCGCGCGAGCGCGCTCAGGTCGATCGTTTCTCGCTCCAGACGGTGGTGGCTGGCCTGAGAGAGCATCAGGATGTCGTCGATGATCTGGTCCATGCGCACAGAAGCGCTTCGCATGCGGTGCAGCAAGCCCAATCCGTCAGCGTTGAGTTGTGCGCCGCATTCCTCCTCGAGCGCCGCACCGAACCCCTGAACCGCCCTGAGCGGGGCACGCAGGTCGTGAGAGACCGAGTAACTGAAGGTTTCGAGTTCGCCCAGCGCCGCCTCCAATTCTTCGGTGCGTTCGTGCACGCGGACCTCGAGGTCGGCGTTGAGGCTCTGAAGGGCTTCCTCCGCGCGCTTGCGCCGCGAGATGTCTCTCTCGATGAGCGAAGCGCCGACGATCTCGCCGCTCTCCTCGATGATCGGCGACACCGAGATCGAAACGTCGATCACCACTCCGTCTTTGCGCAGACGCTGCGTCTCGATCGGATCGACCCGTTGTCCGCGCGCGACACGCCCGAGGAATTCTCCAATCTCGGCTTCACGCCCGATCGGAATCAGTCGCGCGGCCGGTTGATCTATCATCTCGTCGCGATCGAACCCGTAGACCCGAGTCGCGCCCGGGTTCCAGCTCACGATCACACCTTCGAGATTTTGCCCGATGATGGCGTCCTCTGAAGATTCGACGATCGAAGCCAGATAACGCGAACGATGTTCAGCACGCCGACGTTCGTTGATTTCACGGTGCAGTTGCACGCTGACCCGGCGCATCTCGCCGCTGCGCCGCTGAATCTGTTCCTCGAAGTGTTCCTCGGTGTGCTGCATCACGCTGCGGGCCATGTCTCTCTCGTGCAGCAGCGCAGCGACCATCCAGGTAGCCAGCAGCACGACCACGCGCCCGAGAACGACGTTGTGGGGGATCACGCCGCCGCCGGCCCAGTTCAGGTAGATCGGCGCGGCGACCACCATCGCGCTGACGGTCAGCGCAGCCAGCGTGGTCCGCCGGCCGCCGGTCAGGCGGTGTACGACCAGCAGCAAAGCAATGTCGGGTAGCCCGAAGACCAGCGCCGGTCCGGCCAGCACGTCGGCAACGAACAGCGCGGAAGCCAGCAGAAGGAAGAAGATCAGCAGCAGCGCCTGGCTGAGCAGCGGGTGCGCCTCGGCCTGCGCCGATAACAAACTAATCGTAGGCGTCACCGCAGACACCTACCGGCGAACATCGCCGGAAAGAGAATTGACGGATGCGTGACCAAGACGAGTTACCGGACCTGGATCACCACAGGGGCGATCGCCGCCGAGGCGGCGACAACTCAGAACCAAGGCAATCTAACGCGCTTCTTTCCGCGCGAGCAACCGGGGTCGCTCCGCTTTCTTCTTGCCCACACGGGAGTGCCGAGACATGCACGAGAAGACCTGCTCGGTGCGCCGCCCTGCTACCCCCTGAAGAGGTGCGGCGCGGCAGCTGAAGTGGTGACCGTTGTGCCCCGTGGTCGCCGTGGCCGCGGTCGGCGTGGCCGCGGTCGGCGTGGCCGTGGCGCGGCGCGGCAGCTGAAGTGGTGACCGTTGTGCCCCGTGGTCGCCGTGGCCGCGGTCGGCGTGGCCGTGGCGCGGCGCGGCGGCTGAAGTGGTGAGCGTTGTGCCCCCGTCGTGTGGAACGTGATGGTCAGAGCGTCCCTCGGTGCGGCGCGGCGGTTGAAGTGGTGACCGATGTGCCTGCGGTTGACGAGAAGGGCGCGCACCGTCCTGAAGAGGTGCGGCGCGGCGGTTGAAGTGGTGACCCCAAGGGGAATCGAACCCCTGTTTTCGGCGTGAGAGGCCGACGTCCTAGACCGCTAGACGATGGGGCCCGGCAGGGTGCGTGATCCACGCTCCCGAAAGCGGTGCGGGAGCGCATTCTTAGACTCAGCCGAAAAGCGGGTCAACCGGCGCTGCCTCACGCCGTGGTCCGCCGCGCTCGCCGGCTACACAGCCCAACCCGTGCGACTGACAAAGCGTCGTGCTCGTGGAAGACACAAGGCCGTCTTGTCTGCGCGCATTTTTCGTCGATGCTCACGCCGCGGAAACAGTGGAAGCGGAGGTCCGCTCCGGCTCCCCGGTTGCGGGCAGTCGGCGCACGAAGACAAAGGGGTCTGGCCATGACTCGAATCGAAAGTTCACCCGAACTCGTCTCCGAAGCCTACGCCAGCATACGCGAGCGACTGGCAACGGTGCGCCGACGCGCCGGCAAGCCGCTGACGCTCGCGCAGAAGATAATCCTGGGTCACTTCGACGACCCGGCCGCGGCCGGCCTCGAGCGTGGCAACAGCTACGTCGAACTGCGCCCCGACCGCGTCGCGATGCAAGACGCCACCGCGCAGATGGCGCTGCTGCAATTCATGCAGGCCGGCCGCCCGCAAGTCGCGGTCCCGACCACCGTCCACTGCGACCACCTGATCACGGCCCGCAACGGCGCCGACACCGACACCGCGCGCGCGCTGGCCGACAACTCGGAAGTCTACGAATTCCTCGCCTCGGTCTCGTCCAAGTACGGCATCGGGTTCTGGAAGCCGGGCTCCGGGATCATTCATCAGGTGGTACTCGAGAACTACGCGTTTCCGGGCGGACTGATGATCGGAACCGACTCGCACACCCCCAACGCCGGCGGCCTCGGCATGTGCGCGGTCGGCGTAGGCGGAGCCGACGCGGTCGACGTGATGGCGGGCTTCGCTTGGGAGGTATTGCTGCCGCGCACGCTCGGGGTGCGGCTGGTCGGCAAGCTGAGCGGCTGGGCAGCGCCCAAGGACGTCATCCTCGAGCTCTGCGGAATGCTCACGGTAAAGGGAGGAACCAACAAGATAGTCGAGTACTTCGGTCCCGGAACCGAAAGTATCAGCTGCACGGGCAAAGGGACTATCTGCAACATGGGCGCAGAGCTCGGCGCGACCTGTTCGGTGTTCCCGTTCGACGCCCGCATGGATGTCTATCTGCGAGCCACTGAGCGCGCCGCGCTGGCCGCGCTGGCGGCCGACAATCTCGACCTGGTCACCGCCGATGCGCAGACCGCCTCGAGCCCTCAGGACTATTACGACGAAGTCGTCGAGATCGACCTGTCGGCGCTCGAGCCGCACCTGGTCGGACCGCACACGCCGGACCTGGCACGTCCGCTCTCCGAGATCGCACGCGCAGTGAAGAGCGAGGGTTACCCCGACCGGATCACCGCCGCGCTGATCGGCAGCTGCACGAACTCGTCCTACGAGGACATTTCGCGGGTCGCGGCGATCGCCACCGAAGCGGCCGCCCACGGGATAAAGGCCAAGGCCGCGCTACTGGTCAGCCCCGGAAGCGACATGATTCACGCGACCATCGAGCGCGACGGTCAGATGGCCGCGCTGGAACGGATCGGCACCGAGGTGCTGGCCAACGCCTGCGGCCCCTGCATCGGCCAGTGGAAGCGCGAGGACGTACCCAAGGGCGAGAAGAACTCGATCGTCACCTCGTTCAACCGCAACTTTCCCGGCCGCAACGACTCCAACCCGGAAACGCTCGCGTTCATCGCGAGCCCCGAGATCGTGCTGGCGCTGGGGCTGGCCGGTTCTCTGTCGTTCAATCCGCTAACGGATTCGCTCCGTGCCAATGGCGCCGACTTCAAGCTCTCGCCGCCGCCGCCCGCCCCCGAGGTTCCTGCACGCGGCTTCCAACGGCCGATGGGCGGCTACCAGCCCCCGGCTTCCGACGGTTCCCAAGTTGCCGTCAAGGTCAGTCCCGACAGCACGCGGCTGGCGTTGCTGGCCCCGTTCGCGGCGCCGAACGACGCCGACTACCTGCGCATGCCGCTGCTGCTGAAGACCACGGGCAAGACCACCACCGACCATATCAGCCCGGCCGGCGCGTGGCTGCGCTTTCGCGGCCACCTCGACAAGATCAGCGACAATATGTTCACCGGCGCAATCCGCGCCGGCAGCGGCGAGCGCGGCACCACGCGCAACCCGTTGACCGGCGAGCAAGGCGTCGCGATACCGGCCGTGGCCCGCGCCCTCAAAGCGGCGGGACGCCGCTGGATAGTGATCGGCGACGAGAACTACGGCGAAGGTTCGAGCCGCGAACACGCGGCGATGAGCCCGCGCCACCTCGGCTGCGCCGTAGTTGTCACGCGCAGCTTCGCGCGCATCCACGAGTCGAACTTGAAGAAGCAGGGCATCTTGCCGATGACCTTCGCCGATCCTGCCGATTACGACAAGGTACGCGAGGACGACGAGGTCTCGATCCCCGGCGCACTCGCGATCAAACCCGGCAGCAGCGTCACGATGGTGTTGCACCACAAGGACGGCAGCCAAGAAGAAGTGCCGCTGACCCACTCCTTCAACGCCGAACAGATTCGCTGGCTGAAGGCCGGAGGCGCACTCAATCTGCTGCGCAAGTAGATGCGCGACCGGTTGTACTCTACGGCATTTAGGTCATAGAATTATGACCATGAAACACGCACAACGTATGCCCGCCGGTGAGTTCAAGGCGAAGTGTCTCGCGGTACTCGATCGGGTTGCTGAAACCAAGACCACCGTCATCGTCACAAAGCACGGTCGCGCGGTCGCCCAAGTGGCACCCATCGCTTCCGACAAGAAGCCTGCGAGCCTGCTCGGCAGCGCCACCTACCACGGCGACATCGTGGCTCCGCTGGAAGAGGTCTGGAACGCCGAATCGTGATCGTACTCGATACCCACGCATGGATCTGGTTGCTGAGCGATCCCAAGCGCCTCAGCCGCCGCGCCGCGAGAGAGATCCAACGCGCCAAGCGTGTCGGACTCTCGGCCATCAGCCTGTGGGAGCTTTCCATGCTCGTTCACAAGAAACGTGTCGAACTCGATCGCGGGTTGCTCGAGTGGATGGAACTTGCGTTGGATGAACCCAGGTTCGAGATCTTGCCGCTGACGCCCGCAGTGGCTGCTCTCGGATCGGAACTCGAAATCCACGGCGACCCAGCCGATCGGATGATCGCGGCTACCGCGCTCCTGACGGGCGCCACGCTTGTGACCAAGGACGTCCAGCTTCGACAATACCAAGCCATCAAGACCGTATGGTGAGGAAGTACCGCACGCTCCGCGTCAGTGTTCGGTTTCAGTCGGAATCCGCATACACGTTCATAGTCAGCTTTAGGTCCGTGTGAGGAGCGTGCGTGCGTCGGAGCATCGTGAACACCTGGATCGGCATTGTGAACATCTCGATCGGGATCGTGAACGCCCCGATCGGGATCGTGAACACCTGGATCGGAGAATGTGAACGGCCGATCTCCCGGCCATCACAGGCAGGGAGAGCGCCGAGCATCTGGCGCCTGCCGTCGGTGATCCGCTCGGGGAGCAGGAAGGGCGAGGCGACGTGGTGGACAACAGAGCATCCGCAGATGGCCGCGTCGAAGGATCCCGGTCTCAGGAGATCCGCCTCGAAATGAACGGTGGTCGGTTGCGAGGAACACGGGACCTGCCTCAGGCCTCCGAAACCGATGGCATCGAGGCGCGAAGGATGCGATCGCTCAGCGCCTTCGGCAGCACGCGCAGCAGACGCACCAGGCAGGCCATTGCGAACGGGAACAGGCAGTCGCGGCGCTCGCGCCGGATGGCGCGCAGGACGTGGTCGATGGCGCGCTCTTCGGAGATCTCCAGCGGAGCGGGCATCCCGTCGCCAGCCGTTGCTTCGGTGGCGACGAAGCCGGGGTAGAGAGAGACGAACCGGACACCGCTCGAGCCGAACTCGATTCGACAGGTGTCGACGAGCAGGCGAAGGGCTCCCTTGGCAGCCGAATAGGGACCTTGCAGCGGTATTCCGGCGAATCCGGCCAGGGAATTGGTGTGCGCCACGACGCCGTCTCCCTGACGAACCATCTGGTGCGCGACGGGGAGAAGGTAGTTCACGGTCACGTCATAGTTCGAGCGCATGTACGCCGTGACCTCTCTCGCCGTCATCTTGCGCAGGTCCAGGGCCGGAGCGCCGCCCGCGTTCAGCACGGCCAGATCGATGCATCCGTGGCTCTCGACGACGCTCGCCACCACGTTCTCCGCCGCTTCGGGATCTTCGGCGTCGGCGGCGACGACTTGGCAGAGGCCGCCACTGCGCGCGATCTCGGCGGCCAAAGCATCGAGGCGTTCCTTGCGCCGCGCCGTAGCGACGACGCTCGCCCCTTCCCGGGCCAAGCGCAGCGCGAGCGCGCGTCCGATTCCCGACGAGGCGCCGACGATCAGTACGACCTTGCCCTCGAACGCCGCCTGTCGACGGCGCGTGTTGCTCGCAGGGATGCAGTGGATGCAATGGTAGTCGCGCGAGTCGAGCGGAGAGGGTTCCTGGGAGTGCAGCGGCGCGCTCATGAGCGAGATTCCAGTCCGGCGTTGAGGCGGCGATAGACATCGCGGTTGACGCGGTAGAGGTTCGTGAACTCGCGAAAGCAGGTGTCGTAGGTATCGCGGTTGCGCGCGTAGGGCTCAAATTCCTGCTTGATTTCGACGCGGCCTGGAACCGCATCGAAGTCGAGCAGGCCGAGCCCTACTCCCGCCAGGAACGCGGCCCCGCGCACGTTGGCCTGGATGGGATCCTTCATCTGGCGCACGCGGCAGCCCAGCACGTCGGCGAAAATCTGACACCAGACGGCCGAGTTTGCGCCGCCCCCGACGACGTTGAGCGCGTCGACGCGGCGCCCGAGGAACTTCTCGAAAGGGCCGAGCAGCCAGCGCGTATTGAGCGCCACGCCTTCGAGCACCGCGCGGATGATGTCCTCGCGCGAATTCTCCAGCGACAGGTTGAAGATGGCCGCGCGTACGTAGCGATCCTCGACGGGCGCCCTCTCGCCATAGATCCATGGAGTGTAGAGGACACCGCGGCTCCCGGCCGGCGTCCTGTGAGCGATTCGGTCGAGGATCTCGTAGACGTCGGGCGGGCCCGCCTCGTGCAGCAACTCATCCTTGTGGTAGAGGATCCGGTCGCGCAGAAACGACAGGTTGCCGCCGGCCGTGGCCTGCAGGCCCGTCAGCAGATACCTGCCGGGAACGCCGCAAGGCACGGAGGCCATCGCGGAGATGATGTCCGTCTTCTTGAACGGCACGTGGGCACCGAGCCACGACGAAGTCCCGATGTAGAGGTGAGTTTCGAAGTCGCGCACGGCGCCCGAGCCGATGGCCGCTGCCGTGTTGTCGATGGCGCCGGCCACGACGACCACATCCGTTCCCAGTCCGAGTTCGGCTGCCACGTCGGGCCTCAACGGGCCGAGCACGTCGGTGCAGCGCACCAGCTCAGGGAACTTCTCGGCGTCGATGCCGGACCCGCGTACCAGGCGCTTGTCGTAGGAGATGCGCGAAGTGTCGCGATTGTCGGTGACCCAGGAGGTCAAGATGGAATCGACCGTGGCCACATAGCGGCCGGTCAGGCGCAGATTGAGGTAGTCGAGAACGTTCAAGAACTTGTAGGTCTTCGCGTACACGGCGGGACGCTCGTGCTTGATGAAGAGCATGTGCGCGGCGGGATCCTTGCCGACAAGAGACGGAGCGCCGCCGGTCAGTCGGATCCAGCGCCACAGACGCAGCACATCGTATCCGGCCACGCGCAGCGGCCCCCACGTGATCTTGCGCAGATGGCCGGCGCCGCGCGCGTCCATCCACAGGATCGCGTTCATCAGGGCGTTGCCGTCGCGATCGACGGCAACCGTTCCTTCGCCCTGGGTGCTGCAGCATACGGCCACGATGCGGCCGGCAATCTCGGGATGGAGCGAGACGAGCCTGCGCGTCACACGAACCAGAGCCGTCCACCAGGCTGCGGGATCCTGCTCCGCACCTCCGCCGGGCAACAACAGCAGCTCCAGACTCTCGAACTCCCATGCCGCTACCCTGCCGTCGGCCGAGACCAGAGCCGCCTTGCATCCCGACGTACCGAGGTCGATCGCCAGGATGAAACGTTTCGAGAGATCGCCGGGCATTCGCCTCACGAGCCGCGAAGCTCTTCCTTGCGCAGGATCTCGATGTCCTGCTTGCTGGTCACGATGGAATGCAGGGCGCCGGTCAGCGCCTCGGGCAGCGTCGTTACAGGTCTTCCGGTCGAGAGCGCCTGCGCATAGATCGTCGCAACCTTCTCGAGCAGTTCCACGAACGTGAATGCCTTCTTGAGGCTCGGGCCGACGGCCAAGGCGCCGTGGTTCTGCAGAAGATAACAGTGGCAGCGGTTCGCGAGTTTCTCGACGACGTTTTCCAGCAGCTGCTCCGATCCGGAAAGGCCGTACGCGGCCACATCGACGACGGGCCCGATGGAGATCACGACTTCGTCGAAGAGCGGCGGGATCGGCTCGTTCAGCACGGCCAGAACGCTGGCACCGATCTGATGCGTGTGGATCACCGCGCTGACATCCTTGCGATGCCGGTAGCAGGCCAGGTGCAACGGGGTTTCGATCGATGGGTCCCGCTCGCCTTCCAGCCGGCGAAGATCGAAGTCGACCACGCAGATGTCTTCCATCTGCATCTCGTCGTAGGGAAGGTTCGAAGGGGTCACGACGAGCACGTCCTCGCCGTCGATGAGGACAGAGACATTGCCGGCGCTGCCTGATCGTGTTCCGAAGTAGCCCCTCTGCGAGAGCGTCTTGCTCATATCGAGAACCTTTCGCTTGTAGGGATCGTAGTTGCCCATGTGTCCTTCCGTTCAGCCGAGGCCTTCCACGCTCGCGAGCACACCGCGGAAGCGCTCCAGCGCGTCGTCGATCACTTCGTCGGTGTCGGCCATGCTCGTGTACAGACGGCTTCCCGCCAGCGTGATCATGCCGGCTGCCGTGTAGGCGGCGCCGAACTCTTCGGCGATCTTCTTGCGCTGCATGACCTTGACGAAGAAGTCGGGGTCGTCGACGTCGACCAGCAGCACGCCGTGCGTCTCCAGGTGCACGATGGAGCCGTGGTTGTAGGCAAAGAACGGGAGCGCGAGCTCGTCGCAGATGGCCTGGAGGCCCGCGGCCAGGCGGTCGCCGGCCTGCCCCGCAAGGATGGCGGCGCCGGTCTTCTCCATCTCCAGGATCGCGAAGTAGCCGGCCGCCGCGCTGATGGGGTTGGCCGACAGCGTCCCGCCAACCAGCGTCTTCTGCGAGCCGCCGCCGATCCCGGCCGCGAAAGTCGCCATGATGTCGGCGCGCCCGCCCACGCCTCCGGCCGCGGGGTAACCTCCCGCGATGCACTTGCCGAAGACCGTCAGGTCAGGAGTCACGCCGAAGAACCCCTGCGCTCCACCCATGCCGAGGCGGAACCCAGTGACGACCTCGTCGAAGATCAGCAGCGCGTCGAATTCGTCGCAGAGCTCGCGCACGCGGCGGTTGAAGTCGCGCTGCACGGGGCGCGTACCGCTCTCGGGGCCGAGTGGTTCGAGGATGACGGCGGCCGTTCCTCCATCGCGGCGGTTCTTCTCGAGCAGCGAGCGAAGGCCCACAGGACCGTCGATGTCGTTCGGGTAGAACTCCTGCGTGTATTGAAGCGTGGTCGCAGGGATGCCGGCCGCCTCGAAAGCGCCGCTGCCGGGAATGCGCGTGCCGACGACCATCTGGTCGCTCCAGCCGTGGTAGGCGCCGCCGACCTTGACCACCCAGGTCTTTCCGGTGAAGTTGCGCGCCGCGCGCACCGCAGCCATGCAGGCCTCGGTGCCACTGCCGAGCATACGGAACATTTCGATCGACGGCATGTGGCGGTGGATCAGTTCGGCGAGCTTGTACTCGTACACGTGGAAGAGGCCGGTCACCGGACCGCACTCGCTGAGCACCGCGATGACCTGCTCGCGAACCGCCGCGTAGTTGCTTCCGAGCACGGTGGGCCCGCCGGCCTGAAGAAAGTCGATGTAACGGTTGCCGTCAACGTCCCAGAGCCAGGCGCCTTCGGCGCGCGAGATGCTCAGCGGAAAGGGATGGTTGAAGGCGAGGTTGTGCTGGACTCCGCCCGGGATGCGCCGCGCAGCTTCGGTGGTCTGGGCTCGCGAGGTGCGACACTCGTTCTCGAAGTACTCGAGATAGGCGGCCATTCGCTCGCGGCGCACGGGGCGCGGCGCCTCGGCCACGAGGCGCTTGCCGCGCGCGACGAGTTCGTCGGTGTCGGGCCAGTGGGAAATCGCGTAGAGAGGACTCGGTTCTTTCATCGTTTCGCCCGCTTGAAAGCCGCCAGCCTCTTGCGGTCGGCCTCCTCCATGTACTGCTTCATCAGGGACGTCGCGCGATTGCCATGTCCCTTCTCCAGCGCGTCGAACACGCGGTGGTGGGCATCGACGTAGTCCGACGGCACGGCGGCTGCTCTACCGATCGCGCGAACGGCTTCGATGTACGCCGGCGTTACCTTGTTCAGCAGCCAGATCGCCGGAAACATATGCGCGGCTTCGAGGACCTGCTGCGTGATGCGGAAGTCGAGGGACGCGAACCTCTCGACATCGACGCGCGCGTCCCAGGCCTCGGCCACTGTGGCACGCGCTGCCGCGAGCGCACCAGGAGCGATGCGTCCGGAGACGAGCTGCAGCATTCCGACGACGGTCGAGCGCCGCAGGGCCAGTGCGTCCTGTATCAGGCGGGACACGTCCGCGCCGTCGATCGTCTTCGCCTCGCGCAAACACGCTGGGAGGACGTCGAAGGCCCAGTCGGTGCGGGGCCGGACCACGGCGCCGGAGCCATGGCGGATCGCGATCAGTCCCCAGCCCTCCAGACGCCTGAGGGCATCGCGCACGCTGGCCCGGCTGGCGCCCAACTCGCGAACCAGATCGCGCTCGGCGGGAAGGCGTGCGCCGCGCAGGTAGGTGCCGCCGACGATGTCGGAGACGAGCCTGTCGAAGACGACGCCGGGAACGCTGGAAGGCGGCGGAACCGCGCGAAGCACCTGTGGTCTGACCATTCGCTCTCACCTACTGGTCTGACCAATTCGCATATCCGGCGGGCGCCGTCAACCGGTCCCTTTCCTCTTACGAAGAAAATGGCGCCGCTCGGAGCGGTGTACGGGCTGACGCTGTTCGTCGTTCCGGCGATGTATTCGTACATCTCGAGCGACAAGACGGCGGGATGAGGAACAATGCACAACCTGCTTCAGCCGGCACTGAACAGCCGGAGCAACGAAGCCAATAACCAGTAAGCAAAGTGTGAGGCTTCTCGTCAACGAAACATACGTCGAAGCCGAAGAAACGTTCCCAAGGGCGGTCGCGAAATCTTGCCCGCGGGCGGATGGACTTCTCGAGTGTGGAAGATTAGCCGATCAAGCGCCCCGTCGGGATTTTCGCTGCCGATTGTTCTGCGGGCTTTAGGGGCAAGCTCGCGAACTCATCGCCGATCTCGAGCGCCCTGCGCTGTCTCGTTCGATGTTGGCCGAGGCCGAAGCGTCATCTGAGTCAGCCTGGTGGATCAGCGATCGATACTCTGCGCTGCTCAGCAGCGTCGGGGCCTTCCACTTGCGCTTCAGCTGTTCCCGTCGCCAGCCGAAAGCCTCGAGTTGTTCCGGCCTGATGGACTTTACCAACTCGACCAACGCGTGGCAGGCAATAGCACTGTAGAGCGGAAACTGACCTGCCCACGGCTTTTCGAAACCCACGAACATGGTCGATCCAGCCACGCTTGCCGAGACATAAACGGCTAGGGCCTCACGCTCCTGATCCGCGAGAGACGGATTGATTTCCGCAATCAATCGCGTCAGCGTCCAACGCTCCAAAATATAAATGCTGTCCACGGCCTTGGCCACGAATTGGTCCTGGTTTGCGAGCGCCCAGAGATGCGGGAATAGGCGTGTCGTCCGCTTCGTCTGCAGGTCATCTAACAGAAGGCGGATGAATCGCTCCAGCTTCTGCTCCGCCGACAGGTCTGTTTCGCGCATGATGGCACTGATATTGTCCGCATACGGGACCAGTACCATGCTGATTACGTCCTGCAGCAGGTCCGTGCGGCTCTTGTAGTAGTAGCTGACGGCGCCGATTCGGATTTTGCACCGTCGTGCGACCTCCCGAAGGGTCAACGCCTGGTGACCGTCCTCGATCAGGATATCGAGCGCCGTTTCGAGAATCTGGACGACGCGCTCGCGACCGGTCTGGTAGATGCCAGAACCCATTCGCGTGCGAAGGTGGTTTGCGCCGATCATCTGTACTGCTGTCCTCTGCTCGCCGAGCGTTCTGCGGACATAGCTAACATCATCTGCCTCGGTTACGCGACTAATTGGCTGAGATCTCCACGGGCCGTCAGGCGGGTCTCACATTCGTCGCCGTCTACTGCTGTCCGGCTGCGACGGCTCTCTCGGCTGCACGCAGTTCTCCTCCCCTTGGGCAGTTGCGCCATGCAATCGACGGCGGCGCGAATTTAGAACGCCTGCCCAAGATTGGACACTTGACTAAATTCGGTCGGTCGACCACTATGTGCACGGGTGCCGGTGACCGAACGGGTAGAGATGCGAGCTTTTTGCCGGCTGGAAGAGCCGTCGTCGTCTGCGCGGGCGCCATGCAGCGACAGAGCGACTTGTCGCACTGCTCGAAGGTCAACTGCCAACATTTCGAGGAAGTACCCATGAGAATCACCCAAGTCCGCAATGCGACACAGTAATGCTTTGAGGAGAGAGAAAGCCAAACAAAGTACCCATGAGAATCACCCAAGTCCGCAATGCGACACTGCTGTTGGAATACGGTGGCGTGAAATTCCTCATCGACCCGATGCTGGCCGAGCAAGGTTCGATGCCGGGCTTCGCCGGGACGGTGAACTCGCACATCCGTAATCCAATCGTGCCGCTCGGCATACCGAAGAATGGAGCGATCGATGTGGACGCGGTCATCGTGACGCACGTTCACACCGATCATTGGGACCAGGCCGCCGCCGAGAACATCCCCGCGGACAAGACCCTCTTCGTGCAGCATTATGCGGACAAGGCCCTGGTGAGTCAGGCTGGCTACATTTCCCTCGATGACGGCCGTGCGCACAACGTCGAAGGCAAGGTGTTTTCGGACGTACGGGTTCTCACCGGCAATCCCGAATTCAGGGGCGTGAAGCTCCGTAAGGTGCCGGGACAACACGGCTCCGACACGGCGCTCCAGGTCGCGTATGACGCGCTCCAGGAGGTGTGCGGCGTTGTCTTCACGCACCCCGACGAAAAGACGCTCTACCTGGCCGGCGACACGGTTTGGAACGACTACGTCGCGTCCAACATCACCGCCTATCGGCCCGAGGTGATCATTCTCAATGCCGGCGACGCGCAGGTTCCCGGCCTCGGCAACATCATCATGAACGCCGAGGAAGTCGCTCGGGTTTGCGAGGCCGCGCCCGACGCAACGATCGTCGCGACACATTTCGAGGCGGTGAACCACGCCGTGGCAACGAGGGAAGACTTTCGCCGCTATCTGGCTGACCACAACCTGGTCACCCGCGTGCTGATTCCGGATGACGGTCAGAACTGCGTGTTATGAACACCCAAAGCGAGGAATAGCTATGACTGTTGATGAAACGAAGGCGCTCGTGCGCGCCTTCTATGAAGCGATCGCCAGACGCGACTTCGCGGCCCTCGATGCCTTCTGTCACAAGGATTTCGTTTTCTACAGTCAGGTCGACGAGCCCAAACCGGGCGTAACCGGTTTCATCAATTCGGAGAAGGCCAGCTTCGACGCGTTCGAGAGTTTTCGTTTCCCTCTCGAACAGTTGGTCGTGGAAGGCGACAAGGTCGGCGCCTATCTCATTTTTGAAGGCACGAACCACATCCGGGACTTGGGCGACATGAAGCCGCGCGGCAAAGACCTGCGGATGTCGCTCTTCTGTCTGCTGACCATCAAGGATGGAAAGATCATCGAAAAACGCGCTCATTTCGACGCGGCGGACGCGCGGGCGCAGTTGACGGCGGCCTAGGGCCGGCAATCGCCAGCTGACGAGTAGAGCCGACATGCCGCACGATCACCGTTGTCGCGACTACGAACACGCGGAGGGGCAGCACTCGGCAGAGGATAGGGTGCTGTGCGTCAGCGCGCTCGCATCGCGCGCCGTCGAAAGGGCGTAGCCACCCCCGAGGCGCTCGACACGATCCTTAACACTACGGTGGCGCGGAGCAGCCCCGATTTGTACCGGGAGGGGCCATGACCATCAGCAGTCCGAAGAGTACGCTCGCTCACCTTTCGTCACTTGCGACGAACCTCTCACGATCCGTGCGTTTCGTGACTCGCGCCCTCGCGGCCCTCGCCTTCGCGGGTGCGCTGGCGGCCGAGCCGGCTCACGCACAGACGATCGGCACCGACCTGGCCGGCCTCTACCTGTGCCTCGGTGGTGACTGCGAAGCCCGCGGCTCTTATGCCGCCGATCCCTACGGATGGACCAACCCAGCCACGATTCCGGTGGCCATTCTCAAGTTCCTCCCGCGCGGAGCCTCCGCGAGCGGAGGCTATTTCAGGTTGAGCGCCGGAGCGTTTGCGGCGGACATCGAAAGTCACTCGGTCAGTCTGGCCTACGAACCGTTCGTGTTTCAGGCAACGCTGGTCATGGCGCAAGGCCAAGGCATCGCAGACACCTTGCCCGGCGTTCATCTGAAGTTGAGCTCGAGTCTGGTGCGACTGTCTCTCGGCGTCGACCTCGATCATGTGCTGCCGATGCGCGGTTGGGCGATCGGCTGGGTGACGTCGCTTCCCGGAACAGGTTCCGCTCAGATGAAGAGCTCGGTGGGCGGCTTCAAAGTCAGCGACTCGACGGATGATCGCGACGTCGACCTCGCGTTTGGGTTGCACTGGCACGGCGGCGAGAAGGACTGGTTCATGGCCGGCGCGTTCGTGAACGGGCTCCGCAATGATTCGAAGGTCACCGACTTTGATCCGTTCACCGGCGTCGAGCTGACAACGCACCGCACCACGAGCGCGTGGTTCATTCGCGAGGGGGTGAGCATGCTTCCTTTTGTACCGTTCGGGATGACCGAGGGCATGAGTCCGCTCGCGGAGTGGTTGAAAGAGATACGGCTCGGCATCGACCTCGAGCAGACGAACATCTCCCGCTCGCCTGAAGAAGCGGCCACGCGCGAACGCGGATATTTCGGGGTCGATTGGCGTGTCCTTCCGGACTCGTGGAACCCCGCCTCGCGCTTCCTGCGGTTCGTCCTCATTGCGGGAACCGATACCGCCGGCGGTTGGGGGCTCGGGCTCGGACTCTATGGCAACGGCCCTCTCTCGTTCTTTACTTGCAATCCCGCGTACTCCTCGCGCCCGATCGCACGATCGCTCGGTGATCGCGCCGACATTTGGGCCGTAACCTGTGCCGTAGCATTCCCGCTGTAACCGTCGGATGCGTCGGACCAAGTTTGACGGTTCCGCTGTCGATCGCCGGTGCGCTCGGCACGCTGGCGATCACTCACTCGACCGGCGGATTGGATGCCGTTTCCACGGATCAAACCAATCTCGCACCGGCTTGTCGCGCCTTCTTCAAGTACTTGTCCGGAACGGTATCGAGATCGAACGTTCCCGGCAGCACGAGAGTCCGGACGATCGGCATCTTCGAGTATCTGCAAATCTCGGCAAACCTGCCCTTGACGGCGCGGCTCTGGTTGAAGACCCAGTTCCACGGCCACGCGGTGCTGCACGCCGTCACGATCACCGCCTTCTTCCCGCTGGCGTGCTGCGGAATCGGGAACCCGCTCCTTCGTTCGACGATCAGGTAGCCGAAAAGCCTCTCGATGGCCCGCAGCATGTATCCCGAGAGATTGCCCCAGTGGGTCGGGGTGGCGAAGACGATCGCGTCCGCCCACGACACCGCTTCCTCCAGTTTCCCGATGTCGTCGTTGCGCACGACGCACGCGGTCGTCTTCTGGCAGCCGCGGCAGCCACGACAGTCCTTCAGAGAAAGATCGCGGAGAAAAATCTCGCGGCACTCCCCGCCGGTGGATGCTGCGCCTTCGAGCACCGCGTCGGCAAGTTGCGAGGTCATCCCGTGCCTTCTCGGGCTCCCTTTGATGGCCAGAACTTTCACCCGTGTCTCCGCGTCCGCCACGGACATCTCGCGATGAGCGCCTGGTAGGTCATGGCTCGATCCGCTCGCGCAACCGGCGTGTCGCGGCGTGGTCGATCGCGCGGCCGTCCGGCGTCAACACGACGCCGTAGTCGCTCGCCGCGCCGGCGACGCTGACGTAGCCGTCGAGCACGTCTTCGAGCACCGCGGCCGGATCGCGCTCCAGCGGATCGCCCCACCCCCCGCCGCCGCCTAGCTGGAAGCACCAGTTGCTGTCGGGCGCCAGCGGAACCATGTAGCCGAGGCCGGTGACCTCGCGCGCCTGCGGCGTGCCCCAATCCATCGTCCAGCAGTTGGGTGCGCCGTTGCGGCCGCCGGCGATTCCGCGGATCGGCCAGCGGCGCCCGATCGCCGAGAAGTTCAGGAACATCGGCGCCAGCACGTGCTTGACGCCGCGCGATCCGCAGCATCCGCGCCAGCGCCCCGGGCCGCCGGTGTCGCATGCGAGTTCGCGCTCGGCCACGCGATACGGGAAACGCATCTCGACGATCTCGGCGTTGGCCAGCGTCGACATCCCATAATGGTTGGGCAGGCCTCCCCAGCCGTCCATACCGCGCACCGCGCTCGACCAGCCGGCAGTGCTGTCGATGTTGGCGTCCAGGAAGAGTTCGCCGCTGTCGGGCTGCATACCGAAGCTCATCACCAGCGCGCCGATCTTCAACGTCTGCGGGTAGACACGTTCCGGAAGAATGGCTTCGAAAGCATACGCCACAGCTTCGGCGATCTCGCCGCCGATGTTGAGCGTACACGCCGTCACCGGTGCCGGCGGGTCGGCATTGACGACCGAGTGGCGCGGCAGAACGATCTCGAACGCCTCGAAGAACGCCTCGTTCTTCGGGATCTCAGGATCCAGCATCGTCGCCACGCCGAGATACACGTTGGAGTAGGTGTTGGCCTTGGAACTGTTGACGTAGCTGCCGACCTGCTCGTGGGAGCCGGTGAGATCGACGCACAGGCGGTCGCCGCGAACCTTCAGGGTACAACGCACGCCGATGTCCGTTGTCCCCATGCCGTCGTGATCCAGGAACGCTTCTCCGACATAGTCGCCGTCCGGCCAGGCGGATACCTCCGCGCGAATGCGGCGGACGCCGCTTGCGATCGCTTCGTCGCACGCCGAGCGCACCGTCGTGACTCCGTACTTCGCCAGCAGTTCGCCGATGCGCCGCGCACCGACGCGGCACGCCGCGAGCATCGCCATCAGATCGCCGCGGAACGTCGGCAGCCGCGTGTTGAGCTCGAGCATCCTGACCAGGTCTTCGCGCATGCGGCCGCCATCGCAGATCCGGATCGGCGGCAGGCGCAGTCCCTCCTGCCAGATCTCCGTCGCGGTCGGCGAGTAGGACCCCGGGGTCATGGCACCCGTGTCCATCTGGTGAGCCCGAACCGCCGGGAACAGCACCAGCCGGCCCTCGAAGTGCACCGGCATGACCATCGTGAGGTCGGGGATGTGGGAACCGCCGTGGTAGGGATCGTTGATGAGGAAGACGTCGCCGTCGTGGATGTCACCCGCGAAATCGGCGAGCACGCTCTCGACCGAAAACTTCATCGCGCCCATGTGAACGGGAAGCGATGCGGTCCTCAGAGCCTGTGCGATCAGGCGCGGGCGATCGTCCATCACCGCACAGGAATAGTCCGACGATTCACTGAAGATCGGCGTGACCGCGGTGCGCTTCATCGTCAGCGACATCTCGTCGGCGACGGTCTCCAGGAAACCGCGGATCACCTCGACGGTGATCGGATCCAGTTTCGTCGCGCCTTCTTTCGCTGCCTCGGTCATGGCCGGCCTCCGCGGTATGTCATGTGGTAGATGTCGTGACCGTCGAGCCGGCACGACCAGCGTGGGTAGACGACGATGGTCGCGTCCGGCTCCTGGATGATCGCGGGGCCTTCGAGCAAAGCCCCCGCGCCCAGTCGTGCGCCGTCGTAGACTGGTGTCGGCACCCATCCGGCCTCGTTGCTGAAATAGACGTCGCGTCGGCTCGCAGCGGTCGCAGTGCGGTCGGGTACGACGGCGTCCGCTCCGCCGGATGGCGGCGGTCGCCGGCACGGGCGCCGGCTCGTGACTTTGATCCCGATGACGTGCACCGGCTCCTGACGTTTGGCGAAGGAGCGCTCGCGCTCGTGCGTGGCATGAAAGCACTCTGCTGCGGCCTGCAGTGATGCGTCCTCGACCGCACCGGCACCGACCTTCAGCGGCACCCATATCTCGGATGTCTGCCCTGCATAGTGGCACGCGAGCCAGGTGTCGTGCTGCAGTTCCACTTCCGTGCCGAGCACGGCGCGCCCCTTTTCGCGAAGTGCGGCGAAGGCGCGGCCGAGTTCGGCGCCGTCGGCGCTGTCGCAGCGGCCCGCCCAGGTCGCGAGGTGGTCCACCTGCGGCGCCGCGAATAGCCCGCCGAACGCCGAGAACGCGCCGGCCATACGCGGCGCGAGCACTGTGCCAATGTCGAGGTCCTCGGCCTGACGATCGGCGTGCACGGCCCCGTTTCCGCCGAATGCGACCAGCACGAAGTCGCGAGGATCGTGACCTTGCTGCACGCTGACGACGCGAATGCCGTTGGTCATCTGCGCGTTGACGATCCGCAGGATCCCGTAGGCGGCTTCCTCCAGGCCGATACCGAGCGGCCCGGCGATACGTGCGCGCACCACCGCGCGCGCGGCTTCGATGTCCAGTTTGACGCTACCGCCGAACGTCGCGTCGGGATCGAGATAGCCGAGCACCAGGTTGGCGTCGGTAACGGTAGCCTCGCGGCCTCCGCGGCCGTAACACGCCGGCCCCGGTACGGCGCCGGCGCTGGCCGGACCGACGTGCAGCCCGTTTGCAGCGTCGAGCCGGGCGATGCTGCCGCCGCCCGCGCCGATCGTATGGATTCCGAACATCGGCAGCGCCACCGCGTGCCGTTCTACGTAGGTCTCGGAGGTCACCTTCGGCACGGCGTCGGCAATCAGGCACACGTCGTAGCTGGTCCCACCCATGTCGATGGTGATCAGATCGCGATGGCCGGTGCACTTCGGGAGCAGTTCCGCAGCGGCCAGCACACCTCCGGCAGGACCCGAAAGCAGCAACGCGGCGGCGCGGCGTCCAGCGAAATGCCCGTCGATGACGCCGCCGCTGCTCTGGATGACGAGGAACTCTCCCGCGAAACCCGCCGCACCGAGCTCGCGCTCGAGTTTCTCGAGATAGTTCGCGGTGCCGGGTCCCACGTAGGCGTTGACCGCGGTCGTACTGAACCTTTCGTACTCGCGCACCTGCGGCAGCACGTCGCTCGACACCGAAAGGTAGACGTCCGGCCACTCCTCGCGCGCAATCTCGGCAGCGCGCCGCTCGTGCGCCGGTTGGAGGAAGCTGAACAGGAAACCGATCGCGAGCGCTTCACACCCCGCTTCGCGCAGCTGACGAATGCGGATCCGTACCGCATTCTCGTCCAGAGGCTCGACCACCCTCCCCTTCGCATCGATTCGCTCGCCCACAGTCAGCCGATTGCGTCGCAGCGCGAGCGGGCGCGGCGGCGGTAGCGCGGGGTTGTAGACCGATTCCTTCAGACCGCGCCGATACTCGAGTTCGTCGCGAAAACCGGCGGTGGTCAGCAGCCCGACGCGCGCTCCGCTACCCTCGAGCATCATGTTGGTGGCGACGGTGGTGCCGTGCACGACGCGATCCGTGCGCGCCAGCAGCGCCTCGAGACCGAGACCGAGGACCGCCGCGGCACGCTCGATCCCCAGGCGCACTCCCTCCGCCTGCGCTCGCACCGAGGTCGGAACCTTGCAGTAAAACGGGTGGTCGCCGCCGCAGACGACCACGTCGGTAAAAGTACCCCCTACGTCAATGCCGATGTCGTAACGTTGCATCCCATACTCCTCAGCGCCGGCGTCGGCGCACCGCCGCGGTAGCAGCCGGCTTGGAAACTTCTTCTCGAGCGGGTGCTGCCGATCCGGCCTGGAAAGTCGTGGCCTGCGCCACGGCCGCAACCACACCGTCGAACTGCTCCCATGATTCTTCGGCACGCAGATCGAAACCGACGTACGAGCCGTAGGTGCGAGCGCGCAGCACGAGGTAGGTGGTCGCGGCACCGATCAACGCGATGACCGCGCGCCAGCTCGCCCCGGGCGGCTGTCCCACTTTCAACTCGACACGCCGAAGCAGCTCGGCAGCTCGCTCTTCGCGCATGAGCGAAAGCGCGTCGGCGAGTGGATTCGCCTCGATGAGTTCCCAGACCAGGATCTCATGCGTGAGTGTCCGTTGGCGCAGCGCCCGCGTGTGACGCTGTACGGCCATGGCCACCCACGATGCCCAGGTGTTCTCGGGCGGGCCGGGCAGGTCGTCCCCGACCAGTTCGTCCACGCTCCACCAGAAATCGTTGCCGGCCGCGTACGCCGCAATCAGCTTGTCGAGCGCGCCGAAGTAGCGCGACACGAGCCGCTTATCGACGCCCGCCTCGCGCGCAACGGCCCGCAGACTGACGCCGCGGAAGCCTTCGCGAGCCAGCACCCGGCCAACGGCCTCGACGATCCGTTGTTGCGTCGCGTCCCGATCTCTTGCCATCCTCAGCTCCAAGTCCCCAGGCGGGGACTTTCTACTCCGCAGGCACCCCCGCTGTCAAGCGTCTCGGCAGAAGCGATCGTGGCGGACGGCAGGCGTTCGGGAAGCCTTTCGCGAGATCACGGATCGAGAAGCCGCGCGTGAACCCAGTCCATGATGGCGGCGTTGTAGTCGGCCGGGGAGCCGGGATCGGTGTTGGTACCGGCGATGCGCGTCGGCACGTGTTTGGCGCAGCCGGCCTCCACGCACACGCGCAGGTTCTGCGAGCGGCTGCCTGGACCTTGCGCCGCAACCGTGGCGCGCATCGGCTCGTACATGCAGTCGGTGCTGCCCATCGTGACCGTGGATCCGTCGCGCAGCGGGCACTGCATCGACGTCGATCCGCAGTAATACGGGTCGCCCAGGGTCCAGAGATTGAGCACCGGCACCGTCAGGCGACCGCTGGCCACCAGCTTGTGCGTCTCGTTGTCGATGTCGGCCACCTGCGGGTCGAGTCGCGCGGTGACCGCGGCCATCTCCGCCGCTGTCATCGGCGCGCCGGCCGCCACGGCGGTCGGACACGGGATCCCTTGCGCGACCACGGCGCCGAGCCACTCCTGGTTGAGCAGACCCGAGTCCGGAACGATTCCGGCGGGCGGGTCGCCCAGCTTCTGCAGCGACCAGGCAAGGCCGTAGGCGCCGATCGAGCCCGCACTGCCGCCGTGAAGGAAGTACTTGGATGTCGCAAACTGCGACTTCGTGAATCGGATCGCCGCCTGCGTGGCAAGCATCCCGTTGGTCGTGATGAGACTGCCGTCGCTCTGGCGATTGGGATTGTTCGCGTCGATCGCGCCGATGCCGTTGTAGAAGTCGCGATCGCACATCGAAACTCCCAGAACGCGGAAGATCGCTGGATCCTGCTCGATGAGAGAGATCAGCCCCGCGTCCGTGAGCGAGCCCGCCGGAGAATACAGCAACGAGATCAAACTCTCCTCGACCATGTACTGGCTGTCGGGCCGGGCCACGCCGCCACTGTCGAAGTGGCCAATGCCGCCGCCGTGCATGAATACCCACAGCGGCTGCGAGGCAGTGGCTACAGAACCCTGGCGGTAGCCGATCGCAAAGGTCTGATACCCGGTGATCGCGCACGGGTAGGCGGTGTTGCGATAGTAGTCGACCTGGAATCCGCTCAGCACGGTCGAGCTGACCAGTTCGATCCCGCTCTGGCTGGCATCGCAGCCACCGCACGCCGGCGGCAGCGTACTGCACGCGACGGTGCCGCTAGCGAAGGTCTTGGCCCTGTATCGAGTCGAACTGTCGTCACCAGGGGCGGCAAAGCGCGCGCAGAACCTGTCGGCAGCCGCACCGAGCCGGATCTGTACCTCGACCTCCCCTTGCGGCGTCGAGTCGAGGCCGTAGGTGATGGCGCCCTTCTTCTTGAAGGTGAGTCGGCCGCCGCGCACCTGCGCCGTACTTCCGCTGACGGTGTCCTTCCAGCGGTACTTGCGCGCCGTGCCCTGCACGGGCGACTGCGTCCAGCCCGGAGTTGCCACCGGGGCCGCCGCCAGCGTCATGCACTGGCACTCATTGGCGCTAAAGACGACCGCAGTGGCGCCGCTGGTTAGCGGGTCGTCGATCGCGCCGGCGCCTGGCGTGAACGCGATGTCCTGGTCCTTGGCGGAGAACTGGATGCTTCGCGCCGAAGCGTTGGCACTCTTCTCGTTGATCTCGACCTTGATCCGGTCGGTGGCGTTGGACCCCAGGATGACGTCGGCCGCGCGCGCTGCGCGGCAGGGAACCAGCACGAGCCCGGCCATCGACACCACAGCCAACAACCGACGCCTGCTAAGATCACCCATTCTCGAACCTCCCCAGGACGTAGTTCCCGATCGTGTGCAGGAACAGTAGCACGGCGGCCAGCGCGTAGCCGGCGTTCGAGAGTCGCAGACCGCGGACGTACAGCGTAACCAGTGCCGCCACGATCAGGCTGGGCAACGACCGGGTTCGTTACGGCGTCGGCGGCTCGGCTCAGGCGGTCGTTCCACGCGACCTGCGGCGCGGAGCCGCCAGCACATCCATCAGCATCCGCACGCGTTTCGGAAGGTGGCGGCGGCTCGGGACCACCGCCAGGACGGGAAACGACGCCATCTTCGCGTCCGGCAGCAGTTCGACGAGAACTCCGGACTCGAGGTCGTTCTCGACCACGTAGCTCGGCAGCGACGCGATCCCGAGGCCATCGACGGCCGCGCGGCGCAGTAACCCGGCGTCATTGGAGCGCAGCGCTCCACGCACCTCGATCGTGTGCACGTGTCCCGCCTGCTTGAAGGTCCACCGATCGCGCACCCGATCGTTCGCGAGCACGAGCAGGTCGTGGGTGCCGAGCGCTGCGAGCTTCGTCGGCGCTCCGGCGCGGCCGATGTAGAGCGGGGCCGCGCACAGCACCTGGCGTTCGGTGGAAAGCACGCGGCCGGCCATCGTCGAATCGGGAAGGGGACCGAGGCGCACGACGAGGTCGAAACCTTCCGTGAGCGGATCGACGTAACGCTCCATCAGCAGCAGTTCGAGTTCGATCTCGGGACAGGTCGTGGCGAACGTCGTCAGCCGCGGGGCGAGTCGCGCCCTCGCGTAGGCGGGAGGAGCGGAAACCCGCACTCGTCCACGAAGGGACCCGGCGACGTCGGCGGCTTCGTCCTCGGCCCGGGTTAGAAGTTCGAGCACCTCGCCTGCCCGTTCGTGGAAGCGCGTGCCGGCGGGCGTCAGGCGGAAGCTTCGAGTGGTGCGTTCGAGGAGCCGGGCGCCGAGGCGCTCCTCCATCGCCGCGAGTCGACGGCTCAGCACGGACTGGGACTTGCCGAGGCGCCGCGCGCCACCGGAAAGGCTGCCGGCCTCGACAATGGCGAGGAGCATCTCGACGTCCGCGATCCGACCCACGGGCGCGGATGATTCATGCACGTGGCGCATAACACAAGTGCGCCGATGCCCTCTGGCGCCCCGGCGCCAGCGCAGTTACCGTCGCGCCCATGAAACTAGAAACCGCACTCCGCGAACGATCCAGCATCCGGGCCTTCCGCAACGACCCGGTCGACGAAGCCACCCTCGAGAAGATCCTCGACCTCGCCCTCACGAGCCCTTCGTGGGCCAACACCCAGCCCTACCGGCTGGCGCTGGCAACGGGCCCCCTCAGCGAGACCCTGCGCGGCGAACTACTCGAAGCCTCGACCAGCACGATGCCGTCGAGTGAGCACATGATGCTGTTCGAGTATCCCCCCGAGTTGCAGGCGCGAAGGCGCGCGACCGGCCACGGCCTCTACGCCGCCCTCGGGATCGCGCGTGACGACCACGCGGGTCGTGACGCACAATTCCGCCGCAACTTCGCCTTCTTCGGCGCACCCGCGGTGGCCTTCCTCTTCGTGCACGAGGCCCTCGGGGCCTACGGCGTGCTCGACGCAGGCATCTTCCTGCAATCGCTGATGCTGGCCGCGACCGCCCACGGACTCGGCACCTGTGCCCAGGCCTCGCTCGCGAGTTATCCGCAAATCGTTCGGCGCTACTTCGACGTGCCGGACGGCTACACGCTGCTCTGCGGAGTCGCGATCGGAGTGGCGGCCGAGGATCCCGTCAATCGCTTCCGACCGGGACGGATGGGAAAGGCAGAACTGGGGATTGAGGTTCGATCCGCGTAGCCGGGGGGTCTCGCCGGGGGCGTGGCGCGTAGTGCGGGAGCAAGAGAGCCTCGATGCTGCCTATCGACTTGCCTTTGGTCGGGCTTGGTCGGCCGTTCAAAGCGCGTCATCAGACCTTGGCGGATACGGGGAATTGCCCGCCCGCATTACCCAGGCTCTTAGTCTGATCCTCAGGCACGAGATCGCGGTGACCGCTCGTGCAAATGGCATTGTGAAATGCCATAAGAATGGCATGCAATCCGCCATTGACGCCGCAGGCCGCGTGGTGATTCCCAAAGAGTTGAGAGATCGCCTCGGCCTCTACCGTGGAAGGCCCGTCACCATCCGGGAACGGGACGGGCACATCGAGATCGAACCAGCCGAGACTGCCATGTCGCTGGTGCTCGGCAAGAGCGGCTCCGTCGCGCGACCGAAGGAGGATCTTCCGCCGCTCACGGACGAGATCGTGCGGGAGACACTCGAGCGAACACGTCGATGATTGCGGTCGACACGAGCGTCGTCGTGGCTGGGTTCGCCTCGTGGCACGAGGGGCACAGGTCCGCGGCGGCTGTGTTAGCCAAGCGACCACGCGTGCCGGCTCATGTCCTCGTCGAAACCTATTCGGTGCTCACACGGTTGCCGCCGCCGCACCGTGCGCCCATTGGTATCGTTGCGGAATTCCTGGCCGAGCGTTTCGATTCGCCACCGTTGGTTTTGCCGCCCAAAGCCCACGTCCGGCTGATCGAGGAAGCTGCGGCGGCGGCAATTTCGGGGGGAAGCATTCACGACGCGCTCATCGCCGCAACCGTAAGGTACGCAAAGGCGCGCTTGCTGACTCGCGACCGCAGGGCCGTAGTCGTCTACGAAAAACTCGGCGTCGACTTCGAACTCCTGAGCTGATTCCAGACAACTGGGCGGGGAGCGCCCGCGCAGAAGCAGTGCCGCCTTTCGGTTCGCTCGCGTCGTCGGAGGCCTCGAGTCGCGCCGGCCCCGGATGACAACGACCGGCAGTTCTGTGCGCGAGAGAGACGCGCGGACGGGAGTACCGCGGGCCCCGGCGACCAGTTCTGGGGCATCACCGGTCGCATACACGTCACCTTCCTTGCACCACTACCGGTCAGCGTGCTGTTTCGCAGCGTGATGCAGGGTCTCGCCGCTGCCAAGCGCGGACCACTTGCTGCCGTTCCACTTAGCGATGTCGTCGACCGTCACGACGCCGGCAGCCACGCGGTACGCTCCTCACTGCCTGCCCTGAGGCAGGACGTCGGACGCGTTCGGCGCGGCCACTTCGCGGCCGCGCCGGCGGCATCAAAAATCATTTCGATTCGAGGACGATTCGTTTGGCCGCCGCGAGAAATGCATTCAGATCCCGCGGCCCGCTGCATGCCGCCGCATGGACGCGGCGCATGTCGAGACTCTCGTAGGCATGCGCCACCAGATTCCGGAACCCAGCCGCGCGTGCCAGGCGCTCGGCAAGGTCGGCATCGAGTTTGCCGGCGCGAGCCAGGCGCTCGAACGTTCCTCGGTAGGTGTCCGGAACGCCCAGGCCCGAATTCACACAGAGGGCAGTCGCGATGTCGATCACCAACTGGACGGCGAGCCACAAGTGCAGCACGATTGCGTCCGAGTCATCCGTCCCTGGCGCCAGATCAGCCGCATCCACCGGCAGCTTGTCGGCCACACGTCGCAGATGGCGCTCCACGGCAAGTGCGCGTTCGGCAAGAATCGCCGGATCGAGCGCACTCATACCAGACGCTCGAGCGCGGCCGCGTGTTCGGCTCGCACGATGCCTTCGATGTCGTACCAGAAGCGCGCGGCTTCGAGACGGAACGCGTCGAACGCGCCGCGCTCGGCTTCGTAGAGCAACATGCCGTCTCTGGCAACTCTAAAGCGCAACAGGCCGCTGGCTCCGGCAAGATTGACGACGTCGACCCTATCGGTACGCGTGGTCTTTCCCAGCTCGTTACGAAGCTGGAGTTCGTCCAGATCACCGTCGGCAAGGTACGCAAAGTCCCAATCGGATCGCTCGTGTTCGTCACCACGAGCCCGGCTGCCATGAAGCACGAGCAGGCGGAGCACGGGAACGACGACAGCGACGCGTGCAAGGGCATCGACGGTCTGTGGTGCGATCATGCGGCGAAGGTAGCAGAGCGACCGATGAACCGGAAGTCTGACGCTACCCCCCCATGAGCCGCTGATCAGGACTAACAAGCCATGCTCGAACTGGTGCTCGAGCCCGCCGCGCGCCTGCCGACGATCGACCGATCGACAACCCGAGCCCCGGCACCCACGGATTCTAGCGAGAACCCGACTAAGCCTGCGACTGCGGCGAGGCCGGAGCGCGCAACGTCAGCGTGCCGGCCTCGGCCTCGGCGCACGCGGTGCGCAGCCGTGCCACCGTGCGTTCGCGCCCGAGCAGCGCGCACATCTCGAAAATTCCCGCGCTCGCGGTCCCGCCGGTCAGCGCCACGCGAGCGGGCTGGGCGAGGGCTCCGAGTTTGATGCCGTCGCCTTCGCAGAAACTGCGGAACTCGCGCTCCACCGCCGCACCGTTCCACTGCGGCAGCGATGCGAGTTCGTCGGCGAGCCCGCGCAGTCTCTTGCGGTCGGCTTGGCCGAGAAATTTTGCGGCTGCCGCCTGGTCATACGCGATCGTGCCGGCAACGAACGGTGCGAGTTGCTCAGCCAACTCGACGAGCGTCTTGGCGCGATAGCGTAGCAATTCAACGGCGGCTTCCAGATAGCGCTCGTCGCAGCCGCCCGATCCGCGCTCGGCCAAGTACGGCCGCACCGCGCGCGTCAACTCGGCCGCCGACTTCAACTTCATGTGTTCGAAGTTCACCCATGCGAATTTCTCCATGTCAAAGGCCGCAGCCGACTTGTTGATCGCGTCCGCGTCGAAAGCCGCGACCAGTTCGTCGCGCGAGAAGATCTCCTGGTCGCCGTGCGACCAGCCCAGCCGCGCCAAGTAGTTGAGCGTGGCTTCGGGCAGGAAGCCGGCCTCTCGATAGGCCAACACCGAGGTGGCGCCGTGGCGTTTGGAGAGGCGCGCGCGGTCCTTGCCGACGATCAGCGGCATGTGCCCGTACACCGGCGGCTTGGCTCCCAGAGCGCGAAAGATCTGGATCTGGCGCGGCGTGTTGGTGATGTGGTCCTCGCCGCGCAGTATGTGACTGATTCCCATGTCGATGTCGTCGGCGACGTTGACGAGGTGGAAGGTCGGCGTGCCGTCCGAGCGCACAACCACGATGTCGTCCAACTCGCGATTGTCGAACACGATGTCACCGCGGATCAGGTCACGCACCACAGTCTCGCCTTGGAGCGGCGTCCTGAGCCTGACCACCGCCGCCTCGCCTTCCTTCGGCGTGCGTCCCAGATCACGGCACTTGCGATCGTAGGCGCCGGACTTTCCTTCTTCCTTGGCGCTGCGGCGCCGCTCGTCGAGTTCCTCAGCGCTGCAGAAACACCAGTAGGCGGCACCGGCCTCGAGCATGCGATCGACCTGTCTGAGATAGTACGCCGAGCGGTGTGACTGGAAGAACGGCCCCTCGTCGCACGCGAGTCCGAGCCAAGCCAGACCTTCGAGAATGGCTTCGGTGAACTGGTCGGTAGAACGCTCGCGATCGCTGTCCTCGATGCGCAAGATGAACTTGCCGCCGTGCCTGCGAGCGAAAAGATAATTAAAGAGCGCCGTGCGGGCCCCGCCGATGTGAAGGAACCCGGTGGGACTTGGAGCGAATCGCGTGCGGATTTCGGCCATGGCGAGAATCAACCACGCTCGATCCAGCAAGGCAACGAGAACCCGGCAGGGATCGGCGTTTCGCTCGAGCCGACGCGACTCGGCGTGGCCGAGGCTCGGGCGCGCCCGTTGATCGCGCAGGAATCAGTCTTTCGCTTCGACCAACGCGACCGCCCGCGCCTCGACCGCCTCTCCGCTGCCCACCGGCCCGAGACCGTCGGCGCTCTTGGCCTTGACCGAAACGCGCTCGGCAGCGACTCCGAGAGCTTTAGCGACGGCTGCGCGCATCGCGGCAAGGTGCGGCGACAGGCGCGGGCGTTCCAGGACGACGGTGACGTCGATGTTGATCGGCACCACTCCGGCCGCCGCGAGCAGGCGCGCGACTTCGCCGAGGAACACCTTGGAGTCGGCGCCCTTCCAGCGCGCATCGCTCGACGGAAAGAAACGGCCCATGTCGCCGAGGCCGGCCGCGCCGAGCAACGCATCGCAGATCGCGTGAGCGGCAGCGTCGCCGTCGGAATGCCCAAGCGGCCCGCGCTCGAACTCGATTTCCACGCACGCCAGCCTGAGCGGCCTGCCCGCGAGCATGCGGTGAATGTCGTACCCTTCTCCGATCCTCAGCACGCGTCCTCCCCGAGCGGTCTGTTGAAAAACCGTCCATCAGCCTGTTCAAAATGGCCCAGATGCAAGGCGCGCGCGAAAAACCACGAGCGGAGGCGCGAGCGCCGAGCTGGCGAGGGGCTCGGTCAATGGTACGCCGTAGCGAATGGTTTCGCACGCACGAACCCCGAGATGGCGAGGGGCGAGCCCGACTAGACAGGCGTGATCCTCGCGCGTCGCCAGCTCCGCACTCGTGGGCCATTTTCAACAGGCTGCGAGCGGTTTCGGCCCTTGGTGCGGGCATGTTAGCATTCGCCTGCATTTTTCCGAGCGCGGCCCCTCGAGTGACTTCCGACATCGACAGCCTGCCAGCCCCGGACCACGAAGCTGTTCTTGCCAGCCTTCACGAAGCCGTGTTCGCCTTCACCGGCCGCGGCACTCTGTCTTTCGTCAATCCGGCAGGGGAAGCGCTGGTCGGACGCTCGCGTCGCGTACTCATCGGCCGCGGCGCGGCCGAGATTTTCACCCGCTCCGGCCACTGCGAATGGATCGCCGAGATGCTCGGCCGTCTCGACCCCGAACACGCCGTGCTGCGCGAGGAAGGCGGCCTGGACACTCCTTCCGGCAGGCTGCGCATCCTGGCCGAAGCCGCGACCGTTCACGACAGCATGACCGGCAGCGTGCTGGTGCTCTACGACCTCGACAGCCGCCGTTCCCTGCGACACCAGGACAGAAACCGCCAGCGCGCCGCCGAACTCGAGCGGCTGGTCGCGCAACTCGCCCACGAAATCAACAACCCGCTCTCGGGCATCCGCGGCGCAGCCCAACTGCTCGGCAGGAAGATCGGCGACCGCCCTGCCCTGCTCGAATACACCGACCTGATCGTACGCCAGGTCGACCGCATAACCGGACTGGTCGAAGCGCTGATGGCGCTCGAAGCGCCGCTGGCCAGGCACGAACCGCTCAACATCCATCGCGTCCTCAACGACGTCTTGTTGCTCGAGCGTCCCGACGCCGCCCAGCGCGGCATCGTCGTCGAGGCTGAGTTCGACCCGAGTCTTCCCGACACTTACGGAGACCCCGACCGTCTGCATCAGCTGTTCTTGAACATACTGCGCAACGCCGTGGCGATGTGTCCGGCCCAGGGCGGAAGAGTTCGCGTCTCGACGCGCATGGAACACTCCTACTACGTCGAGAAAGAATCACGCCGCTCCTATTTCTTCACCGTCTCGATCGCCGACAACGGCCCCGGCCTCGACGAGGAAGCGCTGGCGCACATGTTCTCGCCGTTGTTCTCGCGTAGGAAGGGCGGCCACGGTATGGGCTTGGCGATCGCCGGAGCTATCGCGGCCGCACACAACGGCCGTATTCGTGCGGAGAACCTCGCCGAGGGCGGAGCGGTTTTCCACGTCACGCTTCCGGTCGCGACCGCGCGCGACCTGGTTGCGGCGGCCTCCACGTAGCGACACGACCGAGCTTCGATAGAGCGACACCATGCACGACACCAAGACAGGAACCGTTCTCGTGGTCGACGACGAAGCCGACGTGAGGCGGGTGATCGCCGACATCCTTCAGGAAGGCGGATACCGCGTCGAAACCGCTGCCGACGCCGAGAGTGCCCTGGAACGGTTGGAGCGCGGTGGAATCGACGTCGCTTTCGTAGACATCAACCTGCCCGGTGCCAGCGGCTTGGACATTCTCGACGACATCAGGAAGCGCGGCGGCGCAACCGACGTCGTCGTCATCACCGGCAAGGCGACCGTCGCCAATGCGATCGAAGCGACCCGGCGCGGCGCCTACGAATACGTCACCAAACCTTTCGACCTCGAAGTCGTCGTCGATCTCACCAGCCGTATCCTGGAAGGACGCGCACTGGGCCGCTCGATCCAGCGCGAACGCGCCGGCAAGGCCGAAGGACGCGCGCCGGCCGGGAAAGTCGAGATCGTCGGTCAATCCGCCGCGATGCAGGAGGTCTACAAGATCATCGGACGCATGGCGGGCAGTTCGACCACGGTGCTGATAGAAGGCGAGAGCGGAACCGGCAAGGAAGTCGTGGCAAGGGCGATCCACGACTACTCCACGCGCGCGGCCGGGCCGTTCGTAGCGGTCAACTGCTCGGCGATCCCCGCCGACCTGTTGGAAAGCGAGATGTTCGGCCACGAACGCGGCGCCTTCACCGGCGCCACCGACCGGCACATCGGCAAGTTCGAACAAGCCAAAGCCGGCACGCTGTTTCTCGACGAAATCAGCGACATGCCGCTGCCGCTCCAGGCCAAGCTGCTGCGCGTGCTGCAGGAACGCGAATTCTCGCGTGTGGGCGGGCACGAGCTGATCCCCGCCGAGTGCCGCATCGTCGCCGCCACCAACAAGCACCTCGAAGCCGAGGTCGAAGCCGGGCGCTTCCGAGAGGATCTGTACTTCCGTCTCGAGGTCGTGGTGATCGAACTGCCGGCGCTTCGCGAACGCCGCGCCGACATTCCGCTGCTGGTGCAGTACTTCATCGATCGCATCAACGAACGCGAGCACTTCAACGTCAAGGGCGTCTCGGCCGAGGCGATGGCCTTGCTGTTCGAGCATCCGTGGCGCGGCAACGTGCGCGAACTCGAGAACATCCTGTTGCGCGCCGCCGCACTGGCGCCGGACCGCGTGTTGTCGCCCGACGATCTACCGCTCTCGCGCAAGTCGCAGCGCGCGCCGGTCGACGACGGACTGCCGTTGGCCGAAGCGCTGGCGGTCAAGATCCGCGAGCACATAGCGGGTTTCGGCACCGCCCAACCGCGCGACCTCTACACCCGCGTGCTCGCGATGGTGGAAAAGCCGCTCTTCGAAGCGGTACTCGAAGCCACCGGCGGTAATCAGTTGAAGGCCGCCGACATCCTCGGCATCAACCGCAATACGCTCCGCAAGAAGATCACCGACTACGAGATCGCGTTGCCGCGCGGCAAAGCGTGAAGCCGAACGTGGAACGCACAACCTCTCCGTCCGTGAAACCGCCGCCGCTCTACCCGATCGTCAACGTTGCCGAACCCGGCACCGCAGCCGCCGCGCGTGCGACCGCACTGGCGCTGGCGCTGGCAAGAGCCGGACTCGCTTGGGTTCAACTGCGCGCCAAACCACTGAGCGCGGGTGAATTCACGCGCCTGGCTCTGGCGCTGGCGCAAGAGTTCGACCCGCTCGGTTGCCGTCTGATCGTCAACGACCGTGCCGACGTCGCGCTCGCAGTCCGCGCCGCGGGCCTGCACCTGGGTGACGAGGACCTGCCGGCGGCCGCTGCCAGAACGCTGCTAGGGCCGGCAGCGCTGATCGGCTACTCCACCCATTCGGCCGCCGAAGTGGCGGCCGTCTGTAACGTGACCGACACACCACTGCGCGACGTCGCAGCTGACGATTCGGTCAACTGCGACGTCGACTATCTCGGTTTCGGGCCGGTCTTCGAGAGTCCCACCAAGGCCGGTGTGCGCGACGCGCGAGGGTTGACGTTGCTGACAACCGTGTGCGCGAACAGCCGCCTTCCGGTCGTCGCCATCGGCGGCATCACGCTCGAAACCGCACCGCAGTGCTGGCAAGCAGGTGCCGCCTCGGTCGCGATCATCAGCGAACTCGAACGCGCGTTCGAAGCCGGTCGCCTCGACGATCTGCTGCAACGCTACCGCACTGCCGCAACGCGCCACGGCTTCTGATTCTTACCAAGCTCGACTGACACGCCGCCGCCCGCACGTGCAAGATCCTGCGGCGAGCGCGCAACGGTTTGCGCGCAGCCGGGCGCACCGTCCGACTCGTGCGGACCGGAAACACTGCAATAAACGCGGCAAGACCGCCCCTTACGATGCTGGCACGCGTGTTGCTGTTGGTACCCCAACGCCGGGGCCAACGACGGCGAATAAGAGAACGAGCAGCAGCGACGGAAGCGACGATTCGAGCAGTTCCGACTCCGGCAGCGCAGACTCCGGCAACTGATTGCAGAGTTCCCAGGCTCCACTCGGGGCCTGGGAAGGAAGGGAAGCACGAGCGCCAATCTGGCCCCCGCGTCCCCACCGACAGGGACGCGGGTCTTCGTAAAGGCGCGGTCGCTCCCTGCGGGGCTCGGCGACAGATAGACTGTCGCCGGGCTCTGCCGTATGTGCCCCAGGGAAAATCTCAGCCGTGCGTCGACCAACCCTCTCAGCCCTACGGATCCTTCTAGCCTCCGCCGCCTTCTGCGCGCTGGCCGCGACGACGTCGACGGCGTCGGCTGAAAGCGTCGACGGTTACACCCCGGGCCGCGGCCTCTCCTTGTTCGACAACCACCTGATCATCGGCGGCTACCTGGCGCTGAACCTCCATGTATTGGACCAGGAAACCGACCGTTTCTCCCCCGACGACCTCAGCCTTTTCTTAACCTGGCAGCCCATCAATCACTTGAAGTTCTTCGGTGAATTCGAGGCCGAGGACGTGCTGACGCTCGGCCGCCACGGCCTTCACACGAACGACGCCGCTACCAGTCTCGAGCGCCTCTACGCAGAGTGGGAACCCAACGACACGCTACGGCTGCGAGTCGGAAAGCTGCTGACCCCGATCGGAATCTGGAATGTCATCCACGCCGCTCCGCTGGTCTGGACCGTATCGAGACCTCTTTCCACCGACACGTTCTTCGACACCGGACTGACCGGCGCCTCGCTCGACGCCACGCTGCTGCGCGGCGACTTCGACCTGGTCGCAACTGCGTTCGGCCAGGCCACCGAGCAGTTGGACGAAGGCGACTACCCGCAGGCCTTCCGGCGCGCCGTCGGCGGCCGCCTGCAGCTCTCGACCAGCGCCGGCCCACGCGCGGGCCTGTCGTACGTGCGTTTCGACGACGAAACCGACAGTCGCTGGGAGAGCACCTTCGGCGCGGATTTCTTCTGGGAAACGACGCGCTTCGAAGTCAGCGCCGAGGCCTCGGTCAACGATCCCTCGTCGGGACCCACGACCTGGGGCGCCTACGCGCAGTTGGTCTACCACCCGCCCTGGTCGCTGCGATTGCACCCGGTGGCCCGCATCGAATACGTCGACCTCGCCGGCGTGGAACGAACGCCGTTCGTGTTCGGTCTGGCGTGGAAACCCAACCTCTGCACCATAGTCAAGGTCGAGGGCATCGTCGGCGGACACGACACCGAGCTCGGCGGAGAAGGGATGCTGATGTCGCTCGCGGTGCTGTTCTGATCATGAAGCGGCGCGAAGCTTTCTCGATTCTCGTCGCCGCACTGGTGTGGGCCGCAGCGCCGCCCGAACCGCCGCGCGTCGACGCCGAAGAAAGCACCGATGCCTCATCTGCCTCATCTTGGGTGGTGGTGGTACGCCCGTCCAATCCGGTGCGTAGTTTGAAGCGCGCCGAGCTCGACCGCATCTACCGCCGTACCACCAGGTACTGGAACAATCCTCCGGTGGCAGCGATGGCGTTGCCGATCCTGCCGATCAATCTCCCGCCCGGGAACCCGTTGCGCGATGCGTTCACGCGCAGCGTCCTGCGCGCCGACGACGAGTCGCTGTCGACCTATTGGAACCGCGAGTACTTCCAAGGCGTGCTACCGCCGATGGTGCTGCACTCACCGGCTGCGGTACGCGCGTACGTCGCGGCCACGCCCGGAGCCATCGGTTATCTTCCCTCGGACTTGGTCGATCCGTCGGTGGCCGTGGTACGCGTCGACGAAGGCGGCTGAGGCAACGGTGGCAGCGACGACGACCAGGCCAACGGCCGCGACGCACATTCGTCGCGGCGTGTCGATCCGCGGCAAGCTGCTCCTCTACGCCGCCGTGGTGCTGATCGCGCCGATGCTGTTCTACGGTGCCGTAGCCTTCGTGGCCGCGCGCGAAGCGCTGCTACCGTCGATCCACGAACAACTCACCGACGACGCCGTGACCGTCAAGGGCGGCGTCGAAGAACTGATGACGGCGCACTACCAGAACGTACTGACGTGGGCACACCTCGCGATCATGCGCGAGTTGGTGGTCAAGGACATAGACAAGACCGTCTCGCACTTCCTCGAATCGGTACGCGACGACTACGGCGTCTACCTCGACGTGATGGCGATCGACGCCGACGGCGTCTGCATCGCCTCGAGTTCGCCGCGTGACATCGGCACCGACATGAAAGACGCTTCGTCTTCGGGAAGCCACGCGTTGACGGCGGCCGACCGTCGCGTCCCCCACATCGCGTGGTCACACAAACACCGCGCCTGGTACGTCGAGCTCCAGGCACCCATCCCCGACCCAGATCGGCCGGGGCGCTATCTCGGAGTGCTGGTCGCGATGCTCGACCGCAACGTGCTCGACGATCTGGTAGTCGCCAAACCCGGGCACCGCCACGTCGAGCTGCGGCTGCTCGACGACGACGGCCACCTACTGGCAGGTCCCGAAGCCGACAAGGCCACCGAAGCCAGCCTGCAAACCTGGGACATCAACGACACGCAGGCCGCCCAGAGCCTCGGCCGCGACTCCAAACGCGGGCGCGCACCGCGGCTTCGCAGGGGACTCGACTCGGCCGGCCGTGGACTTCTGGTCGCAGAGGCTACGATGGGCGCGCACGCGGCGCTACCCGACCTCGGCTGGAGGCTCAGCGCCTCGGTGCCGACCGCGGTGGCACTCGCGCCGGTCACGTCGGTGGGCAAGCGCGTGTTGCTGTCAGGTTCGGTGCTGATCGGCCTCGGATTGTTGGCGGCGTGGCTGCTCGCATCACGCATATCGAGCCCCGTAAGGGAACTCACGCTGGTCACCAAGCGCATCGCCGACACCGGTGCGCTCGAGACCGTACCCGATCCGGTCTCGCGCGACGAACTGGGCGAACTGACGCTCGCGTTCCAAAAGATGGTCGCCGCGGTCGCGGCCGCGAACGAAGAATTGGTCCAATCCTCCAAGCTCGCCTTCCTCGGAGAGCTCGCCGCCGGCATCGCACACGAAATTCGCACGCCGCTCGGCATCATAAAGAACGCCGCGCAGTTGCTCGAGCGGCGCGCCAGCAGCACCGAAGACGCCCCGGCCGCGGAGTGGGCGCTGTTCATTCGCGAGGAAAGCGACCGCCTGAACGGCGTCGTCACCGCCCTTCTCGACCTGGCGAGACCCGCACCTCCCGACAAGGGACCGGTCGACCTGGGCGCGATAGTGCGTCGCGCTGCGCAGTTCCTGTCGCCCGAAGCGCGTGCTCGCGGCGTCGCCATCGAATGCACGATCGCTGCCGATCTGCCCGAAGTCGTGTGCGATTCGAGACAGATCTACCAGGTATGCCTCAACCTGTTGATGAACGCGCTGCAAGCATGCGGCCGCGGCGACCACGTAAGCGCCGTTACCCGCAGCGGCAGCATCACGGCTTCGGCAGGCATCGACGGCTCGACCGTCGAAATCGTCGTACGCGACGACGGGAGCGGCATCCCCGAAGAGATCATCGACAGGCTCTTCGAGCCGTTCGCGACCAAGCGCGAAGGCGGTATCGGCCTCGGACTCGCGATAGTCCACCGCATCGTCACCGAACACGGCGGCCGTGTGGCGGCTCGCAACCTGCCAGGGCGCGGTGCCGAATTCACGGTGACACTTCCGATCGGAAGCGAAGGAAACACAGATGAAACGTGAACACACCATCCTGGTCGTCGACGACGAAACCAAGATCCGCCGACTGCTGGAAACCTCGCTCGTGCAGAAAGGATACCGCGTCGTCACGGCCGGCGACGGTGAGCAGGCCTGCGGAAAACTCGACGCTTCCATAGATCTGGTGCTGACCGACCTCAAGATGCCGAACAAGGACGGTCTCGAGGTGCTGGCCGAAGCCCGGCGTCGAGGGTTCGAGATGCCGGTGATCGTGATGACGGCCTACGGCACTGTCGATTCCGCGGTCGAGGCGATGCGAGGTGGGGCCTTCGACTACATCACCAAGCCTTTCGATCTCGACGCGCTCGAGATGGTGGTCGCGCGCGCCCTCCAGTTCGACGCACTGGCCTCGGTCAACCGTTTCCTGCGCGAGAGCGAAGAGCGCGGCATCGAAGACATGGTCGGCCGCTCCGAGCAGATGAAGGCGCTGTTCAACGAGATCCGGCAAGTGGCACCGTCGCGCGCCGCGGTGCTGGTGGTCGGCGAGACCGGTACCGGCAAGGAGCGGGTCGCGCGTGCCGTCCACGCGCTCAGCGAACGACGCGACGAACTCTTCGTTCCGATCAATTGCGCCGCCATCCCGCTCGAACTTCTCGAGAGCGAGTTGTTCGGCCACGCGCGCGGCGCCTTCACCGGCGCCACCGACAACCGGGTCGGCAAGTTCGAACTGGCCTCGGGCGGAACCTTGTTCCTCGACGAGATCGGCGACATGCCGCTGCCCCTCCAGGCCAAGATCCTGCGCATCCTCGAAGAAGGAGTGGTCGAGCGCGTCGGCAGCAACCGCCCGATCCGCATCGACACGCGCGTGGTGTCGGCCACCCACCGTCGCCTCGAAGACGCGGTGCGTAGCGGCACCTTTCGCGAGGACCTCTACTACCGACTCAACGTCCTGCAGCTTCGCGTGCCATCGGTACGCGATCGGGCCGGCGACGTACCGCTGCTGGCCGCACATTTTCTCGAGACGACGGCGCACCAGATGGACCGCCCCGTCGCCCTCAAACTCGATCGCGACGCGCTCGAACTGCTCGAAGCGTACTCGTGGCCGGGCAACGTGCGTGAACTGCGCAACGTCTGCGAACGCCTCTCGGTGCTGTGCCGAGGTGAGCGCGTAGACGTCGCGATGGTTTCCCACCTGCTCGACCTGCCCGAACCGACGCCCGCGTCGGCGGCCGGCAAAGGCCCCGCCCCGACCACTCTGGCGGCGGCGGTGGCCAGAGCCGAGACCGAAGCGATCGAATCCGCGCTGGCACGCAGCGGCGGCAACAAGGCCAAAGCCGCGAGACTACTCGCGGTCAGCGAGCGCAATCTCTGGTACAAGATAAAGAAGCACGGCATCGTCACCGCGGAGGATTAGGCGCCCGTTGAAAACGGCCCATCTGCTTCGTTGCGCGCGAAACCACTCGCTACGGCGTAGCTCTGCTACGCCTCCGCTAGCGGCTTTTCGCGCGCGCCGCGCATCTGGACCGTTTTGAACGGGGCGCACGACGCTTCTTTAGGAGCCTGCCATCAATACGCGTCGCCGCCAGCGATGTTAGTCGTGGCGTCTTCGCGCGACGTTAAGTTGCGGAAGCGCGCGAAGGCCTTGTCGAACATCAGACGCACGGTGCCGGTGGGGCCGTTTCGCTGTTTGGCGATAATGATCTCGGCCACACCCGGCTCGGCGGTGTCGGAGTTGTACTGTTCGTCTCGGTACAGGAACACGATCACGTCGGCGTCCTGTTCGAGCGCGCCCGACTCGCGAAGGTCCGCCATGCCCGGACGTTTGTCCGAGCGCAATTCGACCTGACGGTTGAGCTGCGACAGCGCGATGATCGGAACGCTGAGTTCCTTGGCCAGCGCTTTGAGTGACCGCGAGATCGCCGAGATTTCCTGTTCGCGGCTGTCCTCGCCGACTCCGCGCATCAGTTGCAGGTAGTCTACTATGATAAGGCCGAGGTCGGCCTGGGGGTCGTGTTTGAGGCGCCGGGCTTTGGCGCGCAGTTCGATCACGGTCTGGGCGGCCGCGTCGTCGATGTAGATCGGCGCGCTGCCGAGCTTGCCGGCGGTCAGCGCCAGCTTCTTGATGTCGCGGTCGCGAAGGTGCCCGGTACGTACCCTGGCGTTGTCGATCTCGGCCTGCGAGCACAGCATGCGCATGACCACCTGATCGTTGGACATTTCCATCGAGAACACCGCCACGCCGATGTTGCACTCGCACGCGGCGTACTCGGCGATGTTGAGCGAGAATGCGGTCTTTCCCATGCTCGGACGCCCGGCGACGATGATCAGATCGGATGGTTGGAAGCCGGCCGTCATGCGGTCGAGGTCGTAGAAACCGGTCGGGACCCCGGTCACTTCCTGCTTCTTCTCGAACAGCATCTCGATGCGTGACACCGTCGCGCTGATCAACGATTCGATGCGCTTGAGCGCGCTGCGGGTGCTGTCGGCCGACAGTTCGAAGATCGCGGTCTCGGCACGATCGAGGAAGTCGCGCGTCGAGCCGCGCGACTCGTAAGCGCCGGCCACGATCTCCGAAGAAGTGCGGATCAGACGCCGCAGCATCGCCTTGTCGTGGATGATGCGCGCGTAGTGCTCGATGTTGGCGGCGGTCACGACTTTCTCGGCCAGCTCGATCAGGTAGGCCGAGCCCCCGACCCTCTGCAGTTCGCCGCTCTGTTTGAGGCGGTCGGTCACCGTGATCGCGTCGATCGGCCGGGTCTGCTCGGTCAGTTGGATCATCGCCGCGAAGATGCGCGCGTGACGTTCGACGTAGAAGTCGCCGGTACCGACCAGGTCGGCGATCTTGTCGAAAGCCTCGGTGTCGATGAGTATGCCGCCGATAACGGACTCTTCGGCCTCGATACTGTGAGGCGGAATACGTGTAAATGCCGAGCGCTGTTCGTCCATGGCTAGCAGCCTGTTGAAAATGGCCCCCGAGCGCGGAGCTGGCGACGTGCGAGGATCACGGCTGTCTGTCGGGTCTCGCCCCTTGTCGGCTCGGCGTTCGTGCGCGCGAAACCGTTCGCTACGGCGTACCGGAAGTACGCCTCCGCTCGTGGTCTTTCGCGCGCGCCTTGCATCTGGACCGTTTTAAACAGGCTGATGGACGGTTTTCAACACGCCGCTAGGGCGATTGTGCTGCGCGCCGCGCGCCGATCCAACAGGGGCGCTGCGATCTGTGCACCATTGTCCACCGCCGCAGCGGCTGTGGACAACCGGCAACGCGACTCATGACCGGCAAATAATCGACGTTCTGGGCGCTCCACTTCCCACCGCCGCGGCCAGAGCGCTCAGCGCGCGTGGGATGCGCGGGCCGTACCAGGCCAGGTCCTTGCCGTCGACCAGCGCGAATCGCGCGCACAGGCCGGCCTCGCGCAGCTCAGCGGCGTGAACGTCCGAGAAGGCGTAGGGCTCGTCGGGCAGTACCACCAGTTCGGGCTCGGCGACGCGCACCTGCTCGATCGTCACCTCGAAGAAATCGCGGCCCGGCCGCTCGCCGAAGACGTTGGCGCAGCCGGCGCGGGCCAGCACGTCGCCGATGTAGGTGTCGCGGCGGAAGGTCATGTAAGGCCGGCGCCAGATCGGGCAGAAGGTCCGCGTCGGGCGCACCCGGCAGCGGGCAAGCGCGCTCTCGGCGAGGGCCACCGCCCGGCGGCACTGCTCGGCCAGGCGCTCCCCGGCCTCGGCCGCGGCGCAGGCCCGGCCGAGCCGCTCGAGCATGTCGGCTGCCTCGGGAACGCTGCGCGGGTGAGTCACGTGCAGGCGCAGGCCGGCCGCTTCGAGCGCGCGGCAATCCTCCAGACGGTTCTCTTCCTGGTTGACGATCACCAGGTCGGGACGCAGCGCCACGATCCGCGCTACCTCGGGGTCCTTGGTGCCGCCCACGGTCTCGATCCAATCGACCGCCCGGGCCGGCTCCACGCAGTAACGCGTGCGGCCGACCAGGCTGCCGGCCAGACCGAAACCGATCAGCGTCTCGGTCAGGCTCGGCACCAGCGAAACGATCCTCACGACCGCCTCACTGCGAGCCGCTCACGCACCCGCCGGGTTCAGATCCGCTCGACGACGAGGGAAATGCCCTGTCCACCGCCGATGCACAGCGAGGCCAGCCCGAGCGCAACGTCGCGGTGCTTCATCGCGTACAGCAGTGTGGTCAGGATGCGCGCGCCGCTGGCGCCGATCGGATGGCCGATCGCCACCGCGCCGCCGTTCACGTTGACCTTGGCAGCGTCGATCTTCAGTTCGGCCAGCACGCCGAGAGACTGCGCGGCGAACGCCTCGTTGAGTTCCCACAGACCGATGTCTTCTTTCTTGATGCCGGTGCGCGCGAGCACCTTCTCGGAGGCCGGCCACGGGCCCATGCCCATGATCGCTGGATCGACACCGGCCGCGGCCGCGCCGCGGATCACCGCCAGGATCTCGCGCTTCTCGGCCTTGGCGCGTGCTTCCGACATCACCACCAGCGCCGCAGCGCCGTCGTTGATTCCCGAAGCGTTGCCGGCGGTGACGCTGCCGTCTTTCTTGAATGCCGGGCGCAACTTCGCGAGCGCCTCGGCGGTCGTGCTCGGGCGCGGGTACTCGTCCTTGTTCACCTTCAGTGGATCGCCCTTTTTCTGCGCGATCTCGATCGTGAAAATTTCTTCGTCGAAGGCACCGCTGGCCTGTGCCGCACCGGCCTTTTGCTGACTCGCGGCCGAGAACGCGTCCTGGGCCTCACGCGTAATGCCGTACTTGGCGGCGACATTCTCGGCGGTGATTCCCATGTGCGTCAACGTCAGCGGACACGACACGCCGTCGGCGATCATCGAGTCGAGCAGTTCGCCCGGACCCATGCGATAACCGAAGCGGGCCTTGCGGAGCAGATACGGCGCCAGCGTCATGTTTTCCATGCCGCCCGCCACCACGCACTCGGCCTCGCCGACCAGGATCGACTGAGCCGCCAGTGCCACCGCTTTGAGGCCCGAACCGCAGGCCTTGTTGACGCCGAAGCTCGGCACTTCCTTGGGCACGCCGCTCTTGATCGCCGCGACGCGCGCGGGGTTCAGGCCCAGCCCCGCACCCAGCACGTTGCCGAGGATCACCTCATCGACCGAGGCCGGATCGATGCCCGCGCGACGAATGGCTTCGGCCACGGCCAGACCGCCAAGCTCGGGCGCCGGCTTGTCGGCGAACACGCCTCCGAAACTCCCGACCGCCGTGCGCGCCGCGCTTACGATTACTGCTCTGTTCAAGGCTCTCTCCTCCTGGAATGGTTGCGCGCCACGCTCAGGCGCGCGGCTGAATGTTCTGGCGAATCCAATCGACGATCTGTTTGGTGCTGGCACCCGGCGTGAAAATTTCCTTGACACCGAGCGTCTTGAGTTCGCCGATGTCTTCGTCCGGTACGATGCCGCCGCCGAAAACCGGCACGTCGCCCGCGCCCTTGGCTGCGAGCAGGTCGACGACGCGCGGGAACAGCGTCATGTGCGCACCCGACAGGATCGACAAGCCCACGCAATCGACGTCCTCTTGCACCGCGGTCTCGGCAATCATCTCGGGGGTCTGGTGCAGACCGGTGTAGATGACCTCGAAACCGGCGTCGCGCAGCGCGCGTGCGATGATCTTGGCCCCGCGGTCGTGACCGTCGAGCCCAGGTTTGGCGACGAGAATTCTCAATACCTTTTCCGACACGTTGCACTCTCCCTTGCGTGTTGCGTTGGTCAGACCGTGGCCGGGTCCTGGTAGACACCGAAGACCCGGCGATAGACTTCCGAGATTTCACCGACCGTCACGCCGCCGCGCACCGCTTCGACCACGGCCGGCATCAGGTTGCGGTCCTCGACCGCGGCGCTGCGCACGGCTTCGAGCAGCCTCGCGACCTGTTGCTGGTCGCGTGCGGCTTTGAAGGCCTTGACGCGCTCGCGCTGCTCACCTTCGATTGCGCGGTCGATCTCGAGGATCTCGAGCTTGTGATCCTCTTCCATGGTGTAACCGTTGAGGCCGACCGTAACGTACTCGCCGGCGTCGGTGGCCTGCTGGAAAGCATAGGCGGCATCGGCGATCTCGGCCTGCGGATAGCCGAGTTCGATGGCGCGTACGATCCCGCCCATCGCGTCGATACGGTCGATATAAGCCTGGGCTTCGCGCTCCATCCGATCGGTCAGCGCTTCGATCGCGTAGCTGCCGCCGAGCGGATCGACGGTGTTCACCACGCCGCTTTCCTCGGCCAGGATCTGCTGCGTGCGCAGCGCCACCGTAACCGCGCCCTGCGAAGGCAGCGCCAGTGTCTCGTCGAGCGAATTGGTGTGCAGCGACTGGACGCCGGCCAGCACCGCGGCCAACGCCTGCACCGTCACGCGCACCACGTTGTTGGTCGGCTGCTGGGCGGTCAGCGACACGCCCGAGGTCTGTGCGTGAGTGCGCATCAGACAGGCGCGGTCGGTCTTGGCGCCGAAGCGTTCACGCATGATGCGCGCCCACATGCGGCGCGCAGCGCGGATCTTGGCGATCTCTTCGAGAAAGTCGTTGTGGACGTTGAAGAAGAACGACAGGCGCGGGCCGAAATCGTCGGCATCGAGTCCGCGCTCGACCGCCGCCTGCGCGTAGCCGATTCCGTCGGCGAGCGTGAAGGCCAGTTCCTGCACGGCCGTCGAGCCGGCCTCGCGGATGTGGTAGCCGCTGATCGAGACCGGGTGCCAGCGCGGAACCTCGCGCGTGCAGAACTCGATCATGTCGGTGACGATGCGCAACGAGGGCTCGGGCGGGCAGATCCACTCCTTCTGCGCGATGAACTCCTTGAACATGTCGTTCTGAATGGTTCCGCCGAGCTTTTTCCAGCTGCACCCTTGGCGCTCGCCGACCACCAGGTACATGGCCAGCAGTATCGACGCCGAGCAGTTGACCGTCATCGAGGTGGTGACTTCGTCGAGGCGGATGCCGTCGAACAGCACCGACATGTCGTCGATGGTCGAGACCGCCACGCCTTCGCGGCCGACTTCGCCTTCGGCACGCGCGTGGTCGGCGTCGTAGCCCATCAGCGTCGGCATATCGAAGGCGGTGGAGAGACCGTTGCCACCCTGGGCGAGCAGGTACTTGAAGCGCGCGTTGGTATCGGCAGCGCTGCCGAAGCCGGCGAACTGGCGCATCGTCCAGGTCTTGCCGCGGTACATCGACGGGTATACCCCGCGCGTGAACGGGTAGCGTCCGGGCTCGCCGAGAACCCCGCCGCCATCGCCAGCCCGGTAGCACTCGTCGATCTCCATGCCCGAAATGGTCGCGTACTCAGGCCGAATGCGCTTGGATTGTGTCTTTCGTGCCGCGTTGCCGCTGCTCATTGTCGAGGTCCGCCCTGCCGGGGAAAAAGTTGCGAAACTATAGGCAGGAACGCGGGTCCAGGACAATTGCCCAAGTGCCCGTCGGAGCGGCGAAAAGAGCGGCCGCGTGCAGGCCGCGATGGCGTGCATCCGGCGGTCGTAGTAGAGGGTTTCGCAAGTAGTCGGGGTCGAGTCCCGCGCCGCGCAACGGCCGGCGCGCCGGCTCCGGCAGGGCGCGGCCGGGTCGCCGACTTCGCGCGCTTCGACAACACAAACGCCCACCGAACCCAACAACGCCCCGCCCACGAGGAAACCAACTGTGAACGCGCCACTCGTCGTCTGTCTCGATCTCGAAGGAGTCCTGGTCCCCGAAGTGTGGATCGCGGTCGCGGATAAGACCGGCATACCCGAGCTGCGCCGCACCACGCGTGACGAACCCGACTACGACAAGCTGATGCGCGGCCGCCTCGAAATCCTCGGCCGCCACCGGCTGAAGCTCGGCGACATCCAGCAAGTGATCGGCACGCTGAGCCCGCTCGAGGGTGCCTTCGAGTTCCTCGACAAGCTGCGCGCGCGCACCCAGGTAATCATACTCAGCGACACTTTCTACCAGTTCGCCCAGCCGCTGATGCGCAAACTGGCGTGGCCGACGCTGTTCTGCCACGAACTCGAGGTAACCGCCGACGGCCGCGTCACCGGCTACCGGCTGCGCATAAAGGACGGCAAGAAGCAGGCGGTCGCCAGCCTCAAACATCTCGGCTTCCGCGTCCACGCCAGCGGCGACAGCTACAACGACACGTCAATGCTGTGCGAAGCCGATCGTGGCGTGCTGTTTTGCTGCCCGCAGAACGTCGCCGACGAGTTCCCGCAGTTCGCCAGAACCGAGTCCTACGACGAGTTGCTCGCGTTGCTGATGTACGGCGCGTGACGCGGCGCCACGCGCACCATCGTCAGCGCGGCTGCGCCCTTGACCTCAGCTGCGGAACGAGCGCGCGAACAGGTCTTCGATCGCGGCGCGGCCGTTGTCTTGCAAGAAGCGCGTACCGGTACCCGCGAAGTGCGGGTGGGTAATCGTCGGTACCTGCGATTCCCAGCCGTTTCCGTTCCAGCGCAGCCACTCGCCGCGCTGCTGGTCGAAGACATGCAACGGCTTGTTGCACAGCTTGGCGAACTCGGCGCCCCAACCGGTGCCGCCTTGCACGGTGCCGTCTTCGAGCACCCGGCCGATCACGTAGATCTCCTGCGCGTTGTTGACCTGGTACCAGATCGTCTGCAGCACGCGCTTAATGTAGTCGGCATCCGGGTAGCGGCGGTTCATCAGACTAGAGACGTAGGCGAGACTGACGTCACCCTGTTTGAGTTCCTCGTGGGTGAGTGTGCGCAGGCCGCGCGCGTGCTCGACCTGGCGGCCTTCGAAGGTGAAATTCACCTCATCGACCCCGTACTTCTCCGCGACCGCACCGAACGCGGCTTCGGCGCCCTTGAGGGCACCGCTGAACAGGACACAGTCACTTGCTTTCATGAGTTGCTCACTTCCCGGCCCGGCCGAGCGTCGGACCGCCTGGACATGGCCAACGCGAGCCAAAAACGCAAGCCGGTTGTGCGGTGCGACGAGATCCGCAGGCTCCTCGTCGGCCATGAACTCGGTCAGTACTGCGGCTTGTAGTCGAACTTGTGGTGGGTTTCGAGGTAGCGAACGGTTCCGCTCTGCGATCGCATGACCACCGAGTGGCTGACCGCGCCGCCTTTGGTGAACTTGACGCCGCGCAGAAACGCGCCGTCGGTGACGCCGGTGGCGGCGAACATCACGTTGCTGCCGACCATGTCTTCGATGGTGAGTTTCTTGCCCGCGTCCTTTACGCCGAGGCGGTAGAGTTCGTCGCGGTCGGCGTTGCTGCGCGGAACGAAACGGCACTGCATGAAGGCACCCAGACACTTGAGCGCGGCCGCAGTCAGAATTCCCTGCGTGGCGCCGCCGGTACCGAGCAGTATGTCGTAGCCCGAGCCTTCGCGCGCAGTCGCCATCGCGGCGGCGACGTCGCCGTGCGAAATCAGGCGCACACGCGCGCCGGCCTCACGCACCTGTTCGATAAGACCGTCGTGGCGCGGCCGGTCGAGGATCACGACCGTGAGATCCTCGACGTAACACTTGCGAACCTCGGCCAGCCGCTCGAGATTCTCGGCCGGTGCCAAATCCAGATCGACGACGCCCGCGCCGTCCGCACCGGTAGCGATCTTGTCCATGTAGGCCCCGGCCGGGCAGCGCAGCAGCCCGCCGCGGTCGGCCAATGCCATGATCGACATCGCGTTGGGACCGCCGAGCGCGCAGCTCACGCCGCCTTCGAGCGGATCGACCGCGACGTCCACTTCGACGCCGCTGCTGCCGAGCAACGAGCCCGCCGCCAACGGGTCGCCTTCGGCCTGGGTCGGATCGCCCAGCACGATCTGCCCTTGGAAGGCCCCGATCGACGAGAACGCGTAGTGGATGGCCTCGGCGGCAACGCGCTCGGGCGCCATCTCGTCGCCGCGTCCGTTCTCGCGGGCGGCGGCAAGCGCGGCGGCTTCCGTGACGCGAACCAGTTCAAGGGCCAGGTTTCGTTCCATCCGATTCCCGCCCTCAGATTCCCATGACGGCCAGTACTCTGTCCAACTCGGCTGGTACGCGCACTGGTTCCGGGCACGACTTGATGGCGTTGTTCGGATCCTTGAGACCGTGCCCGGTGAGCGTGCAGACGACGCTCGAACCGCTCTGGATTCCCCCGGCGTCGGCGAGTTTCTTCAGACCGGCGATCGAGGCCGCCGAGGCCGGTTCGGCGAACACGCCCTCGCTGGCCGCGAGCAGTTTGTAGGCCTCCATGATCTCAGCATCGGTGACCATGTCGATGATACCGCCGGACTGGTCGCGCGCGGCTTCGGCCTTCTTCCAACTGACGGGATTGCCGATGCGGATCGCTGTGGCGATGGTCTCGGGCTTCTCGACCACGTGGCCCAGCACGATCGGTGCCGAGCCGGCCGCCTGAAAGCCCATCATCTTCGGCTTGTTGCTGGTCACCCCGGACTCGAAGTTTTCGGTGTACCCCATCCAATAGGCTGTTATATTGCCGGCGTTGCCGACCGGCAGCACATGGTAGTCGGGGGCCCGTCCCAGCGCCTCGCAGATCTCGAAAGACGCGGTTTTCTGCCCCTGTAGGCGGTAAGGGTTGATGGAATTGACGACCGTCACGCGGCGCTGCTCGGCCACACCCATGACCATGCGATAGGCATCGTCGAAATTTCCTTGAATGGCGATCACTTTGGCGCCGTGCATGACGGCTTGGCTGAGCTTTCCAAGGGCGATGTTGCCGTCCGGAATGATGACGAAGCAAGCCAGGCCGGCGCGCGCCGCGTAGGCCGCGGCCGAGGCCGATGTGTTGCCGGTCGAGGCGCAGATGACCGCGGTGGCACCCTCGGCCACCGCCATCGTGATCGCCATCGTCATGCCCCTGTCCTTGAACGAACAGGTCGGATTGAGGCCCTCGTACTTGACGTAGACCCGAGCCTCGAGGCCCAGGCGCGCGGCCAGACGCGGCACCTCGATCAGCGGCGTGTTGCCCTCGTGGAGGGTCACGGCGGGCAGGTCACCAACCGGCAAGCGGTCACGGTAGTAGTCTATCAATCCCGGCCAACTCATCGGTTGCCTCCTCCTCCTCGCGCTCGGTCGCAATCAGCGTCGCGCCTTGCGTCGCGACTAGTTCTGTCCGTCCCGCCGCGCGCAGGCGCCTCAGCCCTGCCCGGCGAACTCATGGGCCGCAATCACCAGGCGCTGGATCTCGGAGGTTCCCTCGTAGATCTCGGTGATCTTGGCGTCGCGGAAGTTGCGCTCCACCACGTAGTCCTTGGTGTAGCCGTAGCCGCCGTGGACCTGGATCGCCTTGGTCGTTATCCACATCGCGGCCTCGGCCGCCGCCAGCTTGGCCATCGCCGCTTCCTTGGTGTAGCCGAGTCCGAGATCCTTGTTCCTGGCCGCGCACCAAGTCAGCAGCCGCGCGGCCTGCAGACGCGTAGCCATGTCGGCGATGAAGAACTGGATCGCCTGCAGCTTGGCGATCGGCGCACCGAACTGCTCGCGTTCGCGCGCGAACTGCCGCGAGGCGTCGAGCGCGCAGCGGGCGATGCCGAGCGCCTGCGAGGCGATGCCGATGCGACCGCCGTCCAGGGTGTTGAGCGCGACCTTGAGGCCCTGACCTTCTTTTCCGAGCAGACACTCGTCGGGAACGAAAACGTCGTCGAAGAAGAGTTGCGCCGTCGAGGAAGCGCAGATGCCGAGCTTGTGTTCGAGCTTGGCGACCTGGTAGCCCTGCGACTTGGTGTCGACCACGAACGCGCAGATGCCCTTGTGCCGCAGCGACGCATCGAGCGTCGCGAACACGATGCAGTAGTCCGCTTCACGGCCGTTGGTGATCCAGTTCTTGGTGCCGTTGATCTTGTAGCCGCCGTCGATCTTGGCAGCGTGGCACTTGAGCCCGGCCGGATCCGAACCGTAGCCGGGCTCCGACAGCGCGAAGCAGCCGAGTTTCTCGCCGCCTGCCAGCGGGGTGAGGTACTTGGCCTTCTGCGCGTCGCTACCGAATGCCAGCAGCGGAGCACACACCAGCGAGTTGTTCACCGACATGACCACCGCGGTCGAGGCGCAGGCCGCAGCTACCTCTTCCATCGCCATCGCGTACGAGACCGCGTCCATGCCGGCGCCGCCCCACTGCTCGGGGACCATCATCCCCATCAGGCCCATCTCGCCGAGTTTCTTGACGATATCGGTGGGAAACCGTGCGGTCTCGTCGAGTTCCTTGGCTTTCGGCGCGATCTCGGCGCGCGCGAACGCGCTCACCTGCTCGAGCAGCATCTTCTTGAGTTCGTCGGTTTCCGGCCATCCGTGCAACATTGTCTCAGAGCCCCTCGAATCCTGGTTTACGTTTCTCTACGAACGCGGTCATGCCTTCGCGCTGATCGGCGCTGCCGAAGAGTCCGCCGAAAGCGCGCGCTTCGGCGTCGAGTTTGGAATCGAGTCCGACCGACTCCGAACATTCGTTGATGACTTTCTTTGCACGCGCTACCGCCGAGTGAGACTGACGGCTGATCTGCTGTGCAACCTCGATGACCCTGGCCATGAACTCATCGGCCGCGAACACGCGGTTGACGAGCCCGAGCGCCGCCGCCTCGTCGGCTTTCACGCGGCGTCCCGAGAAGATCATTTCCTTGGCGCGTGCGAGCCCGACGAACTTGGCCAGACGTACGTTGGCGCCGAATCCCGGAATGATTCCGAGACCGACTTCGGGTTGCGCAAACACCGCGTTGGCGCTGGCGAGGACGAAGTCGCAGGCGATCGCCATCTCGGTGCCGCCGCCGAACGCGAAACCGTTGACCGCGGCGATGGTCGGCTTCGGCATCAGTTCGAGCAACTTGGTGACGTCGTGGCCGAGCGCCGCGAACGCCGCGGCCTCCGCGGGGCTCTTGTGCTGCATCTCGGTGATGTCGGCGCCGGCGATGAACGATTTGTCGCCGTCGCCGGTCAAGACCAACACACGTATCGACGCGTCCTCCGACGCTTCGCGCAGCACGCTCTTCAACTCCTGCAGCGTCGCCGTGTTCAGCGCGTTGAGCGCCTTGGGGCGCGAAATCTTGACGATCCGGATACCCGGCTCAACGCTCTCCAGAATCAGGTTCTCATGCTTCATATACGTAGAACCCACGTCCGGTCTTCTTTCCGAACCAGCCGGCGGCGACGTACTGCTTGAGCAGCGGGCACGGCCGGTACTTGGAATCGCCCATGCCTTCGTGGAGGACTTCCATGATCGCCAGGCAGGTGTCGAGGCCGATGAAATCCGCCAACGTCAGTGGTCCCATCGGCTGGTTGGTCCCGAGTTTCATCGCCGCGTCGATGTCCTCGACCGAGGCGATCCCCTCGTACAGCACGGTGACGGCTTCGTTGATCATCGGCATCAGGATGCGGTTGACGGCAAAGCCCGGAATGTCCTTGACCGCGACGAAAGTCTTTCCCATCCGCTCGGAAACGTCGCGGATGGCGCCGAAGGTCGCGTCCGAAGTCTGTAGGCCACGAATTCCCTCGACCAGCTTCATGACCGGCACCGGATTCATGAAGTGTATGCCGGCGACCTGATCCGGACGCTTGGTCTGGGCGGCAATGATCGTGATGCTGATCGAGGAGGTGTTGGTGGCCAGGATCGCGCCCGGAGCGCAGGCCGCGTCGAGCTTGCGAAACAGTTCGAACTTCAGCCCCGCGTTCTCAGTAACGGCTTCAATCACCATCTCGCACTGCGACAGGCCACCGATACCGTCGACGGTACGAATCGCCTCGAGCTGTTTGAGCGCATCCGCCTCTGCGAGCTTGCCTTTCTCGACCATCTTGGCCAGCCGCGATGCGATCCGGGCCCGGCCCTTCTCCGCGATCGCGAGCGTCTGATCGGCCAGCACGACTTCGAAACCGGTCTGAGCGGCCGTCTGCGCGATGCCGTCGCCCATCTGGCCGGCACCCAGGACTCCGATCTGCCGAATCGCGTTGTCCATCCGTAAAGCCCTCCCTGTCACTCGACGCAGCGCGCTCTTAGCCCGGGAAAAACTCCAATTCCAACCGTTCGATCCGCGCTCGCGTGCCGCGCGATAGACCGATCACGCGCGCTGTCCTCGCGCCGCGATCGACAGCGACTACTGCTCCTGGCCGAGGGTCTCCTCGACTCGGATCACCACCGGCCGGGCGCGAACTTCGGCGAGCTTGGCGATGCGTGCCAGGGCTCTGGCGAGCGCTCTTTCCTGGGTACGATGGGTGCGCATAACGACCGGAACGGCGCCCTTGCTGGGTTTTTCGTGCTGCGCCACAGTCGCGATGCTTATTCCGACCGAGGCCAGGATCGTGGTGATCTTGGCCAGCGCGCCGGGTTTGTCGCTGAGTTGAAAGCGGATGTAGTGCTCGTGATCGATGTCGGCCATCGGTACCACGCGGGTCTTTTCGAGAGCCGCCGCCGGCTGGCCGTACGCCGGCACCAGCGGCTGCCGTGCCGACAGCACGCAGCGCGCCGCATCCATCAGGTCGGCGACCACCGCGGTGGCGGTCGGCATCATGCCAGCTCCTTGACCGTAGTAGACCGAAGTCCCCAACGCGCGCCCGCGCACGCATACGCCGTTGAACGCGCCCGCGACCTTTGCCAGCAGGTGACTGTTCGGCACCATCGCCGGGTGCACGCGCGCTTCTACACCGGTGGCGCTGTCGCGCGCGACCGCGAGCAGCTTGATCGTGTAACCGAAGTCGCGCGCGTAGGCCATGTCGACTCCGCTGACGCTGCGGATGCCTTCGACGTGCACCGCCTTCGGGTCGATGACCTTGCCGAACGCAAGTGCGGTCAGGATCACGAGCTTGTGCAGCGAATCCAGACCGTCGACGTCGTAGCTCGGGTCGGCTTCGGCAAGCCCCATCCTCTGGGCCGCTCCGACCACGTCGGCGAACTCGCCGCGGCCCGCTGCCATCTCGGTGAGAATGAAATTGCAGGTCCCGTTGACGATGCCGTAGACCTCGAGGTTGCGGTCCCCCGCCATCGACTCCTTCAGCGCGCGAATGATCGGGATACCGCCGGCCACGCTGGCTTCGAATCCGAGCGCCACGCCGGCCTTCTCCGACTCCGAAGCGAGTTCGACTCCGTGGGCCGACAGCACCGCCTTGTTGGCGGTCACCACCGGCTTGCCGGCTCTGAGTGCTTCGAGTTGGAAACTGCGCGCCGGTTCGAGACCGCCGATCAACTCGACGACGATGTCCACCGCCGGGTCGTTGATGACCGCGCGCACGTCGGTGGTCAGCATGCCCTTGGGAATCTTGACGCCGCGATCTTTCTTGACGTCGAGGTCCGCGATGCGCACGACCCCGAGCGGCGCGCCGAGGCGCGCACCGATGCTGTGCGCGTGCTCGCGCAGCACCCGAACCACTCCGGTACCGATGGTACCGAATCCAATCAGTCCGACGCCTATCTCTCGCTTGGCCAAAACTTCGTCTCCTTCGCCGTGTCTACTCGCGTGACGGCGCCGTGTCAGTGGAGGCCGCGTACAAACGGTCGGCGCGATACGACGAACGTACCAGCGGTCCCGATGCCACTTGCGTAAAGCCGATTTCGCGGGCCTCCGCGCCCAGTTCGTCGAACTCGGCCGGTTCCAGATAGCGCGCCACGAGTTGCTGCTGCCGCGTCGGGCGCAGGTATTGTCCGATCGTCAGCAGCGCACACCCGGTCGCACGGATGTCGCGCATGGCTTCGCCGAGTTCCTCGCGGGTCTCGCCGAGTCCCACCATCAAGCCGGTCTTGATCGCGACCGCCCCATACGCACTCGCGCGCTGTGCCGCGATCCGCAGCACTTCGAGCGAACGATCATATTGTGCGCGACCGCGAACCCCCGGCGTCAGGCGCCGCACGGTCTCGACGTTGTGCCCGAACACCTGCGGGCGCGCCGCCAGCACCTGATCGATCAATTCGCGACGCCCGTTGAAATCGGCGGTCAGCACCTCGACCTCGACGCCTTCGATGCGAGACTTCAACGCCACAACGGTCGCCGCGAACTGACCGGCTCCTTCGTCGTCGAGGTCGTCACGCGCTACGCTCGTGACCACGACGTAGCGAAGCCCGAGTGCGGCAGCGGTCTCGGCGATGCGCGCCGGTTCCTCCGGATCGGGCGGCGCGGGACGGCCGGTGGCCACCGAACAGAATGTGCAGCGCCGCGTGCAGGTGTCGCCCAGCAACATGAACGTGGCGGTTCCGGCCGCGAAGCACTCGCCGACGTTCGGGCAGCGCGCCTCCTCGCACACCGTGACCAGCCGGCCGCGACGCAGCCGGCGCTTGAGGCCATCGCCGGCGCCGAGGCGCGGCGTGCCGCTTACCACCCAGGGCGGCAGGCGCGATGGCGCGAGCGAGGACATGGCGGAGTTTATAGGGGAGAGCTTCGGAGAGTGGAAATTCGCCGACTTGCGCCGACGCTGTGGCGCGCGGCAACGACCGGCAAGAGCCGGCCGCGCCATCGACCAGCAACGCCCGCTCTTGTAACGTTGGCCGCCGCGCGCCTACGCGATCAGCGGACTGCGGCCTCTCCGGCAGGACGCGCAACTTCACCGCTCGTCGGCGCGCTGCTCGCCGCCCGCCCTCCGGTGGCCGCGTCGATGTTCTTGAACAGGCGGAAAAACTCGCTGTCGGGCGACAAGATCGCGGTGGTGCCGGTGCCGAGCGTGTTGCGGTAGGCTTCGAGCGTGCGGACGAATTCGTAGAACTCGGCATCGCGCCCGTAGGCGTCGGCGAAAATCGCCACCGCCTTGGCATCGCCGTCGCCGCGCGTCACTTCGGCCTTCTGTCGCGCGTCGGCCATCAGGATCTGCACCTGCTTGTCGGATTCGGAGCGGATCTTGCGCGCCTCTTCGTCGCCCTCGGCGCGGTACTTCTTGGCCAACCGTTCGCGTTCGGTGCGCATGCGCTGGAAGACGTTGAGTTCGTTCTTCTCGGGCAGATCGACGCGCTTGACGCGCACGTCGATGACCTCGATTCCGTAGCCGCGTGCGCGTTCGTCGCTGCGTGCGGTGACGTCGCGCATTAACTCCTCGCGTTTCTCGCTGACGATCTCGCGCAACGTGTGGCGGCCCAGGGTTTCGCGCAGATTCGAGTAGATGACGTCGTCGAGACGCGATTGCGCCGAATTCTCGTCACCGACGGTGCGCAGGAACTCGAGCGGGTCGATGATGCGCCAGCGCGCGTAGTTGTCGACCACCAGCTGCTGCTTGTCGCGCGTCAGGATTTCCTTGGGCGAGGTATCCTGATCGAGCAGGCGCCTGTCGAAATAGACGACCCGCTGTACGAAAGGCAGCTTCCAGTACAGTCCCGGTTCGTGCGCTACCCGCACCGGATCACCGAGTTGCACGACCACCGCCTGCATCCACTGCGGCACGGTGAACAGAGCGAGGTTCCACACCGCCAGCAACGATCCCAGGACGATCGCGATTCCGAGCCAGCGTTTTTCCATCACCGGCCTCCGCTGCTCGGCGCGGTCTCGCCAGGGCGCCGGTTGAGGAAGGGCTCCAACGGCAGATACGGCACCGCCTGGCGCGCGGCCAGATCGTCGAGAATGATCTTGTTCATCCCCGGCAGCACCGCCTCCATGGTTTCCAGGTACAGTCGCCGCCGGGTGACCTGCTTGGCCTTGGCGTACTCCTGCTGCACTGCGACGAACCGCTGCGCCATACCGGTTGCGTCACGGGTCTTGGCGGCCTGATAACCCTCGGCCTCGTTGATCAGCTGGGCGGCCTCGCCGCGCGCCCGCGGCACCACGTCGTTGGCGTAGCCGGTGGCTTCGTTGATCAGCCTCTCCTTGTCCTGCTGGGCGCTGATCACGTCTTTGAAGGCATCGTTGACCTGATCGGGCGGCGCGACGTCCTGGAGCTGCACTGTCACTACCTCGAGGCCGACGTCGTAGAGGTCGAGAATCCTCTGGAGGACTTTCTGCATATCCTGTTGCACCTGTTCTTTGCCCTCGGTGAGCACCTGATCGATGTCGGTGCGGCCGAGCACTTCGCGCATCGCCGCTTCGGCCGCCGCCTTGAGAGCGGTTTCGGGATCACGCACGTTGAACAGGAAATCGGTGGTGCCGCTCGAATCCGCGCGCACCTTGTACTGGACGATGAACTCGGCCGAGACGATGTTCTCGTCGCCGGTCAGCATCAACGCTTCGACCGGAACCGACTGATAGCGCGCCGGCGGTCCCTGGGTGATCGTGCGAAAGCCGATCTCCTCCTTGCGGATCGCGGTCACGCTGGGCCTGAGCACCGCCTCGATCGGCCACGGCAGATGATAGTGCGGGCCCGACTCCGCCTCGCGCACCACTTTACCGAAACGCAGCACCACGCCGCGCTGATCGGGAGCGACGATGAAGATGCCGGTGGCGAGCCACATCAGCACACCGACGCCCAGCACCAGGAACGGGTTAGGGCCGGCCCACGGCTTGCCGTCGCGGCTGGGCATGTTCGAACGCACCTGCTCCATCAGCTTGCGCAGCTCGTCGACCGGGTCTTTGGGAGAACTGGGGGGCTTCCATTCGAAAGGTCCGGGCATGATGCGGCGATTAGTGCGGGAGGAGGCGGCGCTGTCAAGGCGAAGCTCGCGCTCCCCGAACGCCGACCCCGCTCAGCCCACTTCGGCGAGCCCCAGAACCGCGGACCAGCGCTTCTCGATCGCGCGGCGCAGTTCGTCGGACTCGGGTTTGGCCAGCGCCGGATCCCCTTCGAGCCACGCCAGTGCCTCCTTGCGCGCCAGCGTGAGAAGGTCGGCGTCGCGCACCAGATTGGCGGCGCGAAACGTCGGCGCACCCGACTGCCTGGTACCAAGATACTCGCCCGGGCCGCGTAGCCTCAGGTCGGCTTCTGCGACTTCGAAGCCGTCGTTGGTGCTCTCCATCACTCGCAGGCGTTCGAACGACTCGGCGCTCTGGCCGACATCGGCGACCAGACAGCAGAACGAGTCCGACGACCCGCGCCCCACCCGCCCGCGCAACTGGTGAAGTTGCGCCAGTCCGAAACGCTCGGCGTGCTCGACGACCATGATGCTCGCGTTGGCGACGTCGATGCCGACTTCGATCACCGTCGTCGCCACCAGCACGTGGATGTCGCCGGCTTTGAACAGCCGCATGACCGCGTCCTTCTCCGCCGCTTTCATCCGGCCATGCACCAGGCCGACGCGGAATTCGTGAAAAGCGCCGGCCTGAAGTTGCTGCGCCATACTGGTGGCATCGGCCAGGTCCATCGCCTCGGACTCCTCGACCAGGGGATAGACTATGTAGCATTGACGGCCCTCACGCATCGCCGCCGCCATCCGTTCGTACAGCCGCGCTCGCGCTCCGCTGCGAATCACACGGGTGGTGACCGGACGGCGGCCGGCCGGAAGCTCGTCGAGGAAGCTGACGTCGAGATCGCCGTACAGAGTCAGCGACAGCGTGCGCGGAATCGGCGTAGCCGACAGTAGCAGCGTGTCGGCGCGCGCCGGGCTATCGCGCGCCGTGCCGCCGCGGATCGCCGCGCGTTGCAGCACGCCGAAGCGGTGCTGTTCATCGACTATCGCCAAACCGAGGCGCGCGAATCCGGTGGCCTGCTGGATCAGCGCGTGGGTGCCGACCACGAGCTGCGCGTGCCCCCCGGCGACGGCCTCGCGCACTTCGCGCGCAGCGCCGCTGCGCAGACTTCCGGTGAGCAGGCGAATCTCGATTCCCTCGGCCTCGGCCCACGGCCGCATGGTCGCGAAGTGCTGCTCTGCAAGCAGTTCGGTCGGCGCCATCACCGCCACCTGGTAGCCCGCGGCGATCGCCTGCAGCGCCGCCGCGAACGCGACCACGGTCTTGCCACTGCCGACGTCGCCGTGCACCAGCCGGTTCATCGGTTGGGGTCTCGCCATGTCGGCGGCGATCTCGTGAACGACTCTCTTCTGCGCGCGCGTCGGCACGAACGGCAGGCCGGCGAAATAGCCGCGGATGCGCTCGTCGGCGCGCGCGATGGCGATGCCGGTCTGGGCGGCACGCTCGGCCTTGCGCAGCGTCATGCCGATCTGCAACGCGAACAGTTCTTCGAAGATCAGCGTGCGATGCGCGGCGCTGGTCGATTCCGCGAGTTCACTGACGTCGGCGTCGGCGGGCGGTGCGTGGACGTAGCGCAAAGCATCCGCGACCGGCAGCAACGAGGCGCGCACACGCACCGGCTCGGGCACCACGCTGCGGGCCGCGGCGGCCAGACCTTCGACCACCTGCGCAACGATGCGCCGCATCGCGGCCACCGGAATGTCGCCGGGCTTCTGGTAGACCGGCAGCAGGCGCGCGAGGTCGGCGCCCAGTACGCGCAGGTCGGGCTCGGCGCCGTCACCCGTCGAGATCGCTTCGATCTCCGGATGCACCATCTGCAGACCGCCGCGCGGCGCCGCCTCGACGCGGCCGTGAACCAGCCACAACGAGTTCTCGCTCAGGCGTTCCTTGAAGTAGCCGGTCTGGTGGAACCACAGCAGTTCGGCCCAGCCACTCGGGTCGGTGAGTAACGCCCGCAGCACCGCGCCGCGCCGGCCCTGCCGGCGGTGTTCGCGCACGCCGGCGATGCGACCGATCACGTTGACCTCGCCGCCCAGGCGCGCCAACCGCAGCGTCGTGATCGAGCGCCGGTCTTCGTAGCGGAACGGCAAGTGGAAGAGCAGATCTTCGAGGGTGCGCAGCCCGGTCTTCTCGAGCATCTCGCCACGGCGTGGACCTACGCCTTTTAGGAACTGTACCGAGTCTTCGAGTTGCACGGCGCGCGGTTTCCCTGCTGTTAGGCCTCTAGCGCCGGGTCGGCCCGGCCGCAAACCGCGTTCGTCGTTTATTCGCCTCGTGGCACAGCCGCCGCAGTGCCGCCTGCAACCGGGCGTGACATCGCGCGGGTGCCGAGAAAGTTCGCCGCCAAGGTATCGCAGCGCGCTCGGAGCAGTGGCGCGATTCTGCTATCGGGAGTCCGCGCAGAGATCGGCTGAGTCTTGCAACATTACGGTATCAACAGTCGTGCGCTGCGGCGCTCGGCGACGGCGGCGATGCTGGGCGCCATCGTCGGACTCGGCCTCTTGCTGCGCTGCTCGTTCTTGCGCAACTTCGTCAAGCCAGAAGGCGGATTCTGGTTCTACAGCATCGACGCCTACGACCACCTGCGGTGGGTGACGCTCGGAGTCGCGTCGTTCCCGCAGGTGCCGTTGCGCGACTGGTACATGGGATTCCCGGTCGGCACCGACCAGATCTGGCCTCCACTCTACGACTACCTGCTGAGCGCTGCCGCGGTCGCGGCCGGCGGCTCGCGGATTGCGATCGAGACCGTCTGTTTCTTTGCCAATCCGGCCTACGCGGCGGTTACCGTCGTCGTGTTGTTCGCGTTCACCAGGCGCCTGCTCGCCGACGTGCCGGCGGCGCTGGTGGGAGCGCTGTTGCTGGCCACAGCACCCGCGCACATTTCGTATTCGCACCCGATGAACTTCGATCACCACGTCTTCGAACCGATCGCGGTGCTGATACTGATGGCGCTGGTCTTCCTCGAAAGAGACGACCGCCTCACGGTGGCCGGCAAGATCGCGACCGCTGCGGCGCTAACCGTCACGATCTTCATGTGGCGCGGCAGCATCATCTACTGGGGACTGACGTTGCTGCGCGTGCTGGCGTGGTCGCTGCTGCAGCGGCGGCCGCAATTGGCCCGCGACTACGCCTGGGGCGTTGCCGGCGCAGCGGCGGCGCTCGGCGTCTTCGTGGTCGCCGATCCGTGGGGCAACGCCGGCGCGGTTTCTTTCGAAACCATCTCGTCGTTTCACGTGATCGTGCTCGCGATCGCGGCTTTCGTGCTGGCTGCGATCGGTTCGGCGGCCGGCAGCCGCCGGCCGCCGGTCGCGCTCGGCCTGGCGCTGGCCGCGGTGGCGGGTTCGTTGGTGCTCGCGCCGGTGCGCGAAGCAGCGTCGAACCTGCTCACCGGTCTGGCGTTCTTCAGCCGCAGCGCCGACCCGTGGATAGCCTCGAACAGCGAATTGAAGGGAATGTTCCAGGACCGGGAATTTTTCTCCGCCGCCTCCTACTTGACGGTGTTCTGGTTTCTCGCTCCCGCAGCGCTGATCCACGCCGCAGTGCGCTGGTGGCGCGTCGAGCGCGGCAACCGGCTGCTGTTCGCGTTCTGTTTCGTCGCGCCGTTGATCGCGATGGGCCTGGTGCGGCGCTACGGGCACGTCGCAGCTGTGGGTAGCGCGCTGGCGGGCGCGTATCTGTTCGCGCTGTGGTGGCGAGCCTGTAACCACTCACTGGCAAGAGCGGGCGCGGCCGCGTGCGTGATCGCGCTGCTGTTGCCGTCGCTGCCCCACTACCGCGACACCTGGCAGAGCCGGCTGCCCGACCCGCTGCGACTCGGCCTGTTGGGCCCCGAAGGAACCCTCACGTGGCTGCGCGAGAGCACCCCGAAGACCTCGCACTACCTCGATGAGGAAGCACCGCCGGAGTACGGCGTGATGGCGGAGTGGGACATGGGAGCGCTGCTCTTTCAGGTCGCCGAGCGGCCGGCAGTGGCCACCGAGTTCGGCTGGGAAACCCACGGATTCTACGAAGAGAACGTCTTCATGGCGACGGCCACGCCGACCACCGCGGCGCTGATTCTCCGAGAGAACCGTGTTCGCTACGTGCTGCTGCGCGCGCTGCAGGACCGCTCCAAGCATTTCGCCAACGCGCAGTACGGGGTTGCTCAGGGCAGAGTCGCCGCCGACCGCGTCGCCACCTTCGACCCGGACCGGTCGATCTATGCGCGGCTGATGTACAACGACGGCGCAGCCTATCGCATCGGCGCGGCCATCGTACCGGGACTCGGCCAGTACCGCCTGGTCTTCGAATCGGACTACCTCTACAGCGCCGAACCCGGCCGCGAACTGAGCTACTACAAGGTGTTCGAATTCGTTCCCGGCGCGAGCATCGAAGGAAGCGCCGCGCCTTCGAGCGAAGTGGTTGCGCGTTTGCCGCTGCGCAGCGCGCGCGGCCGCCGCTTCGATTACACCAATTGGACCAAGGCCGCGCCCGACGGCCGCTTCACGCTGAGCCTTCCGTACGCAACAAACTCCGTTCAGGGCACAACTGTGGCGGGCGCTGCCTACACCATCACCGACGGCAGCGGAGGCAGCGCCACGCTCGAAGTGAGCGAAGCCGCCGTCGCTTCCGGCAATCCGCTCGCCGTGGCGCTGTCGGCTCCCGTCGGGCGCTGAGCACGCCGGCTGGCGAACGTTCGATCTGCCGCTCTTCGAGTTCGCCCTTCGACTCAGCGCCCTCACCTACCACATCGCGGTGGACCTCCCCGCCGCCCCTTCACTTGACTCGAGTGGTGCACCTTTTTAGTGTAGTGTTCATGGCTAGTACCAAGCGGAAGGCAGTTATCAACGCGGAGGCATCGCAGATCGAACGGGTTCAGCCCCTGATCGATGCCGGGCGCTACCGCACGCTCTCGGAATTCGTGCGCGAGGCGATGGACGAGAAACTGCGACGTATCGAGCAGGAAGAGATCGCCGAAGCCGTGGAGCGCTATTGCGCCGCTGGCCACGCCGAAGAAGATCTCGATCTGGTCGGCGTGCAGGCCTTGGACGGCAAGCGACCGGCACCCAAGGCCGGAGGATCTCGCCGTGCAAAGAGGTGAGATCTGGTGGGGAAGTCCCCCTTTACCCGGAGGCTCGCACAAGCGAAGGCCGTTCCTGATCGTCTCCCACGAGGCGTTCAACCGAAACGATAACTACCCGAAGGTGATGGTCGTGCATCTGACGTCGGTGCGGCGCGTGGAGGGGCCATTCCCGTGGGAAATCGATCTTCCGCCCGGCAGCGGCGGGCTGAGAGTGGGCAGTGTGGCAAAGTGCAGCGAGATCTACACGCTGCTCAAAGCCCACCTGACCGAACTTGCCGGTTCGCTGCGCAGCGAACAGATGGAACAGATCGATCGAGCGCTGTCGGTCGCCTTGAGCCTGCCTCACTGACAGCACGCCGGCAGGCCGCAACACGCGACCGGCCGTTAGCTGGCTTCGAGATTCACCCGTGCCAGCGCCGGCCTCGGCCTCCGCTTCTCAGCTCCATTTGCCGGCGTGGAAATCCTGCAGCGCCGTCACACGCACGCCGCTGCCGTTGCGCAGCAGCATTCCTTCGGCGGCGGCCGCCGCACCGGCGATGGTCGTGAAGTACGGTGTTGCGGTTTCGAGCGCGGCGCGGCGCATCGAAAACGAGTCTTTGACGCTCTTGGCATCGCCGACCGTGTGGATGACGAGTTGCACGCGACCGCCGCGGATCGCGTCGACCGTGTGCGGACTGCCCTCGTAGACTTTGTTGACCTGGGCGCACTCCAGTCCCAGCGAGCCGAGATATCCCGCGGTGCCGGTAGTGGCGATCAGTTTCATTCCGGCCTCCACGAGTCGCCGCACCACGCGTCCGATGCGTTCGCGATCTTCGGACCTGACGCTCACCAAGGCGGTGCCGCCCTGCGGCAGGCGATTGCCGGCGGCTTCTTCGGCCTTGGCGAACGCGAGCCCGAAGCGGCGGTCGATGCCCATCACCTCGCCGGTCGACCTCATCTCGGGACCCAGCAGCGTGTCGACGCCGGGAAACTTGAGAAACGGGAACACCGCTTCCTTGACCGAGGTGTACGCCGGAATCCGTTCTTCGGTGAAACCCATACTCGCGAGCGATTCGCCCGCCATCGCTCTGGCCGCGAGTTTGGCCAGCGGCGCGGCGATCGCCTTCGACACGAACGGCACCGTGCGCGACGCGCGCGGATTGACTTCGAGCACGTAGATCTTCTCGCCGACCACGGCGAACTGCACGTTCATCAGCCCGCACACTCCGAGTTCGCGGGCCATCGCCACGGTCTGGCGCCGGATCTCGTCTTGCAGTTCCTGACTGAGTGACCACGCCGGCAGCGAACACGCGCTGTCACCCGAGTGCACGCCGGCCTGCTCGATGTGCTCCATGATGCCGCCGATCACCACCGCAGTGCCGTCCGAGATCGCATCGACGTCGACTTCGGTGGCGTGGTCGAGGAACTTGTCGATCAGTACCGGGTGCTCGGGAGAGGACTTGATCGCGTTCTGCATGTAACGGCGCAGGCGTTCGAACTCGTGAACGATCTCCATCGCCCGCCCGCCCAGCACATACGAAGGCCGCACCAGCACCGGCAAGCCCAACCGCTGCGCGACCTCCTCTGCCTGTTCGACCGTGCGTGCGGTTCCCGACGGCGGCTGCGCCAGTGCCAATCCGTTCAACACCTCGATGAAACGCTCGCGATCCTCGGCGCGATCGATGGCATCGGGCGGCGTGCCGATGATCGGTACGCCTTCGGCCTCCAGCGTCTTGGCGAGTTTGAGCGGGGTCTGCCCTCCGAACTGCACGATCACCCCGACCGGTTTCTCGCGCCTCACGATCGCCAGCACGTCTTCGAGGGTGAGCGGCTCGAAGTAGAGACGGTCGGAGGTATCGTAGTCGGTCGAGACCGTCTCCGGGTTGCAGTTGACCATGATGGTCTCGTAACCGGCCTCCTTCAGCGCGAAGGCCGCGTGCACGCAACAGTAGTCGAATTCGATGCCCTGGCCGATGCGGTTGGGTCCGCCGCCCAGGATGACGATCTTCTTGCGACCCGACGGCGGCGCCTCGTCCTCTTCCTCGTAGGTCGAGTACAGGTAAGGCGTGTAGGCGACGAACTCGGCCGCACAGGTATCGACCATCTTGTAGACCGGCGTGATGCCGTCGCGCTGGCGCCGCTCGCGCACCGCGCCCTCGGCGGTTCCCAGCAGCGCGGCCAGGCGACGATCGGAAAATCCCCACTGCTTGGCCAGACGCAGATCCGCGGCCGGCAACGCCGCGAGCCCACCAAGAAGTCCCGCGTAGTCGGAAATCTCCTTCTCCATCTCGACGATTTGCTCGATGTTGGCGAGGAACCACGGGTCGATCCTGCTCAGAGCGTAGAGTTTCTCGACCGAGTAGCCCTTGCGCAGCGCTTCGGCCAGATACCAGAGGCGCTGAGAGTTGGCGTTGGCTATCTTGGCCTCGAACTCGGCCTCGGGCAGCGGCTCGGGCGACTCGAAGCCGTAGCTGCCTGTCTCGAGCGATCGCATCGCCTTTTGCAGGCTCTCCTTGAAAGTACGCCCGATCGCCATCGCCTCACCGACCGAACGCATCTGCGAGGTGAGCTTGTCCTCGGATCCCTTGAACTTCTCGAAGGTGAAACGCGGGATCTTGGTAACGACGTAGTCGATGGTCGGCTCGAAACTGGCGGGGGTCTCGCGCGTGATGTCGTTGCGCACTTCGTCGAGAGTCAGACCCACCGCCAGCTTGGCGGCGATCTTGGCGATCGGGAACCCGGTGGCCTTGGAGGCCAGCGCCGACGACCGCGACACGCGCGGGTTCATCTCGATCACGACCATGCGGCCGTCTCTCGGATCGACCGCGAACTGGATGTTGGAACCGCCGGTGTCGACCCCGATCTCGCGAATGATCGCGAGCGAGGCGTCGCGCATGATCTGATATTCTTTGTCGGTCAGAGTCTGCGCTGGCGCTACCGTGATGCTGTCGCCGGTGTGCACGCCGAGCGCGTCGAAGTTCTCGATCGAACAAATGATGACGACGTTGTCTTTGCGGTCGCGCATCACCTCGAGTTCGAACTCCTTCCAGCCCTCGATCGACTCTTCGATCAGAACCTCGTGGATCGGCGACAGGTCGAGCGCCCACTCGAGGTAGCTCAGATACTCGGCCATCGTCTTGGCGATGTTGGCGCCCATGCCGCCCAGCGTGCGCGACGGACGGATGATCACCGGCAGCCCCAGATCGGCGATCACTGCCCGGCCTTCCTCCATGCTGCCGACGTAGCCGCTGCGCGGCAGGTCGATGCCGATCCGCGCCATCGCCGCCTTGAACAGGTTGCGGTCCTCGGCCTTCTTGATCGCTTCGACGTTGGCGCCGATCAGCTTGACGCCGAACTTCTCCAGCACCCCGGCCGCGGCGACCTCGAGAGTGAGATTGAGCGCTGTCTGGCCGCCCATCGTCGGCAGCAGCGCGTCGGGCCTTTCGGCTTCGATGATCGCCGCCAGCGTTTCGACGGTCATCGGCTCGACGTAGGTTCGATCGGCGAACTCGGGATCGGTCATGATCGTCGCCGGATTCGAATTGACGAGGATGACTTCGTAGCCCTCCTCCTTCAGCGCCTTGCAAGCCTGGGTGCCCGAGTAGTCGAACTCGCAGGCCTGACCGATCACGATCGGGCCGGCGCCGACGATCAGGATGCTCTTGATGTCTTCGCGTTTGGGCACCGGTCAGCTCGCCTCCGGCAAGTCGCGATCGCTGCGGACGACGATCGAACGCTCTTTGCCGGCGCCCGAGCGGGTCTTCATCGAGTTCAGGAAGCGTTCGAACAACGGCGCCGCATCGTGCGGCCCGGGCGAAGCCTCGGGGTGATACTGGACCGAGAAGACCGGCAAATCGCGGTGCGCGAGCCCTTCGACCGTACGGTCGTTGAGATTGACGTGGGTGACCCGCACATCGCGCGGCAGCGAGTCGGGATCGACCGCGAAACCGTGATTCTGCGACGTGATCGCGACTTCGCCGCTGTCGAGTTCCATCACCGGTTGGTTGCCGCCGTGATGGCCGAACTTCATCTTGAAAGTCTTGGCGCCCAGGGCCAGCGCCAGGATCTGATGCCCCAGGCAGATTCCGAAAGTCGGCAGTTCGCGCGAAAGTTCGCCGACTACTTCGACCGCGCCGCGCACCGCATCGGGATCGCCCGGGCCGTTGGAGAGGAAGAGGCCGTCAACGCCGAGCGCCCGCACCTCGGCGGTCGAGGTAGCGGCCGGCACCACCACCACGCGGCAGCCGCGCCCAGCCAGCGAACGTGCGATGTTGAGCTTGAGGCCGTAGTCGAACGCGGCCACCAGCGGACCGTCGCCGGCGCCTTCGACGAAACCACGTTCGAGCGTCCAGCTACCACCGATCCAGCGATACGGCGCGGCGGTAGTGACGACGTTGGCGAGATCCTGTCCCACCAAGCTCGGGCGCGCGGCCGCTTCGTGCACCAGCGCCGCTTCGTCTACTTCGCCGGTGGCCAGCACTGCCTGCTGGGCACCGTGATCGCGGATGTGCCGCACCAACGCGCGCGTGTCGGTCCACTCGATGCCGACGATGCCGTGTTCGGTCATGTAGTCGCCGAGCGAACGCTCGGCCCGCCAGTTGCTCGGCCGCTTCCAGTATTCCTTGACCACGAAACCGCGCACGAACGGCCGCGCCGCTTCGACGTCGTCGCGGTTCACGCCGACGTTGCCGATCTCGGGATAGGTCATCACGACGATCTGGCCGTCGTAGGACGGATCGGTAAGAATCTCCTGGTAACCGCTCAGCGAGGTGTTGAACACGACTTCGCCGCCGATCCTGCCTTCGGCGCCGAAACCGCGGCCGCGAAACACGCGCCCGTCGGCCAGTGCGAGCGTTGCCTTCACTCGGTTCTCTCCCAGACCGTCGCGCCGCCGACCAGCGTGCGCACGACCGCTCCTGTCATCTTCCAGCCGTCAAAAGGTGTGTTGCGACTCTTTGAAACCAGTGCGCCGGCCGCCAGCGTCCACTCGCCATCGGGATCGAACATCACCAGATCGGCGACTGCTCCGGGCGCGAGCGTGCCGCGCTCGATGCCGATAATTCGCGCCGGGCCCGGCGCCAGCACCTCGATCATCCGCGACATCGACAGGTAACCGCCGCGCACCAGTTCGAGCGACAGCGGCAGCAGGCTCTCGAGACCGACGATGCCGAAAGCGGCCTTGTCGAACTCGCAGACCTTCTCGTCGCGGTGGTGAGGGGCGTGATCGGTAGCGATCGCGTCGATGGTACCGTCGGCGAGGCCTTGCCGTACCGCTTCGACGTCGCGCGCGGTGCGCAACGGCGGTTTCATCTTGGCGTTGGTATTGTAGCCATCGACCGCGGTCTCCTCGAGGATGAAGTGATGCGGCGCGGCTTCGGCCGTCACCGGCAGGCCTTCGGCCTTGGCACGCCTGACCATTTCGACGGCCTCGGCGCACGAGATGTGCGCGATGTGCAGACGGCCGCGTGTGGCGCGTGCCAGTTCGATGTCGCGCGCCACCATCACCGATTCGCCGGCGGCCGGCATCCCGCGCAAACCCAGGCGCACCGACACCGTACCCTCGTTCATCACCGCGCCGCAGCACAGCCCCGGGTCTTCCTCGTGGACGATCACCGGCAGCTCGAACATCCGCGCGTACTCGAGCGCGCGTCGCATCAGCGCGCTGTCAGCCACCGGCATGCCGTCGTCGGAAACCGCGACGATGCCGGCCTCGATCATCTCGCCGAACTCGGCCATGCGCTCGCCCTTGAGTCCCACCGACACCGCACCGATCGGATAGACGTTGGCGTAACCGGCGGCGGCGCCCTTGTCGATGATGTACTTGGTCACTGCCGCGGTGTCGTTGACAGGGTCGGTGTTGGCCATGCACGCCACCGACGTGACGCCGCCGGCTACCGCCGACCTGGTGCCGGTCTCGATGGTTTCCTTGTACTCGTAGCCGGGCTCGCGCAGGTGCACGTGCATGTCCACGAAGCCCGGCGCGACGATCAGACCGCGCGCGTCGATCACCGGCAGATCCGAGCCCATTCCCGGCATCGGGAGCTGGACCGGATCCAGCGAACCGGGGCTGCCTACCGCCGCGATGCGCCCGTTCTCGATCAGCACGTCGAACAGTCCGTCGCGTCCGGTTGCGGGATCTACGACCCGGCCTCCGCGCAGCAGCAGAGCGGGCGGCACGGCAATGTCTTCTTTTCGCTTCGTCATCGTTTCATCCGTTCGCTTTCGCATCGCCGTCCGTCACTGGGGCCGCAGCAAGGACTGCCCCCTTCAACCGGGCCGGCACAGATGCAGCTGCCGACCGGTCTGTCCCTCGTGACTCTCAACGCCAGCCTAGTCCCTTCAACCGGGCCGGCACAGATGCAGCGGTCGACCGGGCCGGTCGCCGGGTAAGCCTCTGCCACGCCGCGCTCACGCTACCATTGCGCGTCCGGGCGCCGCCGTCACCGCCGGCTCCACCACACCGCTGCCGCGAATCCCGTCCGCACCCGGGACGATGAGCTGGTAGAGCAACGCCATGCGCAGCGCCACGCCGTTGGCTACCTGACTCATGATCACCGAGTAGGGACCGTCGGCCACTTCGCTGGAAATCTCGATGCCGCGGTTGATCGGCCCCGGGTGCAGGATGATGACGTCGGGCTTGGCCCGCGCCACCTTCTCGGCGTTGAGGCAGAAGTAGCGCGCGTACTCGTTGAGCGTGGGAAAGAAATTGCCGGCCATCCGCTCGTGCTGAATGCGCAGCATCATGATCACGTCGGCGCCTTCGACCGCGCTGCCGATGTCGTAGTAGAGCTCGGCACCGAACTGGCGGAACTGTTCGGGCAGCAGCGTCGGCGGCCCGGCCAAACGCACGGTGGCGCCGAGCGTGCGCAGCCCGAACAGATTCGAACGCGCCACTCGCGAGTGCAGGATGTCACCGACGATCGTGACGACGAGGTCCTTCCACGCGCAGGTCTTGCGTTGCCTGATCGTCAGCAGGTCGAGCAGAGCCTGGGTGGGGTGTTCGTGGCTGCCGTCGCCGGCGTTGATGATCGAGCAATCGACGACACCGGCCAGGAAACGCGCGGCTCCCGAAGCCGGGTGGCGCACCACGATGCAGTCGGGCGACATCGCCGCCAGGTTGCGCGCGGTGTCTTCGAAGGTCTCACCCTTGGCCATACTCGACGAAGTGGAAGCGATACTGACGGCGTCGGCCGAAAGCCGCTTGGCCGCGATCTCGAACGAGGTCCGCGTGCGCGTGCTGTTCTCGACGAAGAAGCTGACGACGGTCTTGCCGCGCAGCGCCGGCAGTTTCTTGACCTCGCGGCGCGAGACCTCGACCAGCGATTCGGCGGTGTCGAGCAGCAGTGTGATGTCCTGCGCCGATACGCCTTCGAGTCCGAGCAGGTGGCGATTACCGAGTGCCATTGGCGGCCTCCTCGATCCAGACGGCGTCGCGTTCGCCGTGCTCTCCGAGCTCTACCCTCACCTTCTGTGAGCGCGACGTCGGGACGTTCTTGCCGACGTAATCGGCGCGGATGGGAAGTTCGCGGTGACCGCGATCGATCAGCACCGCCAGTTGCACCGCAGCCGGGCGCCCGAAATCGATCAGTGCGTCGAGCGCAGCACGGATCGTACGGCCGGTGAACAGCACGTCATCGACCAGCACCACTTTGCGCTCCTGCAGATCGAACGGGATGTCGCTCGGCTCCATGCGCGCGGTCGCACCGAGCCTTCCGAGATCGTCGCGGTAGAGCGTGATGTCGATCGCACCTACCGGCGGCGCGCTGCCTTCGATGCGCGCTATCGCCTCGGCGATGCGTTTGGCCAACGGTACGCCGCATGTGTGGATGCCGACCAGCGCCAAGTCCGTCACGCCGTTGTTGCGCTCGACGATCTCGTGCGCGATGCGCGTCAGAGCGCGGCGGACGCCGTCGGAGTCGAGAACTTCAACGGTCACGTGGCACCTCCTCGAAGGACTCATCCGGCCCGCACGCCACCGCAGCGGACCGACACACCCGCCGCTGCGACCCCAACGCCGCCAAGCCGGGAGAAGGCCCCGCACCGGCCATCGCAGCGGCACGGCGATGGCCGCGGCGCCGCTCGGCACCGGCCGCGCGGACACAAAAAAACCCTGCCGTTGGCGTGGCAAGGTTCGCGTTGGTGGTCCCTGGCAGGACCCGGCTCTGGCTTTTCGTAGCTCTCAACCGCTGCACCCTTCCCGACCTCGCAGGGCCGGATTTAAAGAGGAGCCGACGCACGGACCCTGCTCGAACAACCGCGCAGGCCGCCGGGGCGGGAGGATTCCCGTCACCCGAGGCGCAGTCTTACGGGGGCCCGGCCAGCGTGTCAAAAGGCGCCCTGGGCGTTGGCGGCGGTGTGCCCGGCCCGATCGTTTCTCTCGGTAGCGTCCGGCCGCGCCCGACCGCGACGATGTGGCCGCAGTTTGATGACAGCGCAGGCATCGCTGCGCCCTTGGCACCCTTGGCGCCCTTGCGGAGACCGCCGTCACCGACCATGATCGCGCCATGGCCGACCTACAGGAAACCGAGCGCTGCGCTGTTGATGTCGTAGCCTACTTCGCGCTCGTCGAGGAGGGGCTCATCGCTCCCGACGACAGGGTAGAACTGCTCGACGGTGTGATCGTATCGATGCCACCGCAGGCGCCACTGCACGCGGCCGGGGTCATGCGCGTAGAGAGCCGGCTACGCGAGACGCTGCCGGCGAAGACGGCGATCCGCATTCAGATGCCGTTCATGGCCGGAGCCGTCAGCGTCCCCGAGCCGGATGTGGCGGTCGTGAGCGGCAGCGCGTCGGACTACCTCGACCGCCACCCATCGAGCGCGCTGCTGGTAGTGGAGGTTGCGGTTTCGTCGGTGGTACAGGATCGCCTGACCAAGGCCCCGATCTACGCGGCAGCCGCGATCCCGAACTACTGGCTGGTGAACCTGCGCGACGAGTGCGTCGAGGTGTTCTCACGGCCGCTGCCCAGCAAGCGCCGCTACTGGCGTAGCGAAACACTTCGCGGCGGCGACAGTCTCACCCTCGATGCCTTTCCTGATCTGCGGATCGCCGTCGCCGACCTGTTTCCCAAGCGCAACGTCTGAACTCGACACTCGCCGGCGGGTGCCGGCATGCGCCAGCCCGCAGTTACACGGCTCAACCGCAGCTTCAGCTTCGTTATCGTAAACGCAGGCGAGGGCCCTTCTTGCGAAGGGCCCTCGCCGCTTTCCTAACCTGACCGCCTACGTTTACTGACAGCCGCAGTAGTCAGGAATGGCCGTCACGATTCCGCAGGTCTGCCCGGCCGGGCACGCGCCGCCACACGCGGTAACCGGACCTCCGCACGGCGGAGGCAGGCAGCCGCAAACGCCATTGGCGTCGACCAGGCACTGCTGGCCCGGCAGCGCACAGCCACCACCACAGGTGCCGGCAGCGCCGACACTGCACGGCGGCGGATCGCAGTTACACGCACCGGTAGTGTCGCTCTTGCACTGCTGGCCCGGCAGCGGACAGCTTCCGCCACACACGCCGGCCGCATCGCTGCCGCACGGCGGAGGCTGGCACTTGCAGAAGTTCGTGCCGGTCGAGTACACGCACACGTCACCGGCGATCGGACACACGCCGGAGCAAGTGCCCGTGAGCGGGTCCGAGCCGCAGCCGGCCGGCGGGTTGCAGTTGCAGGCGTTGGTAGCCGTGTCTAACTCGCAGTGCTGGTCAGCGCTCGCACACGCGCCACCGCAGGTCCTCGTCGCAGGATCGAGTCCGCACGGCGCCGGCAGCAACTGACAGCTGCATTGACCGGCCGCGTCCATCGCGCACTTGTCCGCCGAATTCGGGCAGGTGCCGCCGCACACGCCGGTGGCCGCATCGATTCCGCACGCTGGCGGCGGCGGATCCTGGCACGTACAGATCGGTGCTGTGTTGGCCGCAGCGCTGGTCGGCAGACAGCGCCGGTTCGGATGAGCCGGATCGCTCAGACACTTGCCTCCGCAGATCCCGGCCTTGTCCGGTCTGCCGTCGCAGGTGTCTTTGGGTGTGCACGCGCAGTTGCCGGCGGCATTAGCACTGCAAGTCATCGACTGATCGGGACACGGGCCGCCGCACATCTTGCTGGTGCCGAGGAATCCGCACGTCAGCGCGGTCTTCTTCGCCGGAACGCACACGGTCGATGGCGTGTATCTCTGCTGCTGCCGCTTGCCGAACTGATCGATCACCAGCTTGGACGGCGGAGGAACCGCGTTCGGGCACCTCACCTGGTAGCAGATGTAGTCGTCGCGCAGAGGCTGGCCGACGATGTTCGGATTGGCCGGCGGCGGATCGACGTTGGTCTTGGTCGCCGGAACGCAGAACTGCACCGCTTTGCCGATCAGACAACCCTTCTGCGTGAACTCGGGCTGCAGGGTCGCCAGCAGGTCAGCCGTCGCCTTCGGCAGCAGCTTGTCCTGCATCCTGTAGCAGATCATGTGATCGAGCGTGCCCTGTGCCTGAGCGGCAGGGCTGTAAAGAATGCCGGCGCAAATACCGGCAGCCAGAGCCATGAGATATTTTTTCATAGGTCACTCCATCGGGTCGGTTGTTGTTGACCCCCGCCCATTTTCTCCACTCGCGCCGCGCCACTGTCAAGGTAGTCGTGCGAGATAGCGAGCGCCGCCTGTGGCGTAGGTCACAGTAACCGTTCGAGTGAATTTGCCCACAAGAACCTTGCGAGCTCGCGACCGCATCGCCGCAGAACGAGGGGCGGTAGTAACAACACCGTCAACAACGTCGCGTGCGATTCGACCGACCCGAGTTCGATGGAGCAAAAAGCAAACGATAACACGCTTGTGATTTTTCGATCAACAAGCGCTCAGCGCCGCTACGAGTCGCAAGGTGTTGATCGGCAACGCCGGAGCGCGCGCACAGGCTCCGCCCAAGACCGCTCGCCACCCAGGTTGCCGCACCCCGAATCAGCGCGCGGCGATCTTCTTTCCAGTCACAAAAAAAAGTACCACTTGGCGCCTCGCACAGCGCACCCGGCGACCGAACGAGACAGGGAGGGCGGGGCGAGCGGGCTAACTAACAGTCTGTTCGATAAGCGCCCATCAGCGTGTTCAAAATGACCCAGATGCAAGGCGCGCGCGAAATGCCGCGAGCGGAGGCGCGTGCGCCGAGTTGGCGCGGGGCCAGACCCGCCAGACGAGTGTGATCCTCGCGCGTCGCCAGCTCCGCGCTCGTGGGCGATTTCCAACAGGCTGCTAAGGAATGCGCATGCCCATGCGGCTGAAGCGCGGCCGGAAAGAGTCCGAATCCCACGACCAGTACAGGACGAAAGCCTTGCCGAGGATCTCGTCGATTGGCACGGTTCCCCAGAAACGGCTGTCGTGGCTGTGGTCGCGGTTGTCGCCCATCACGAACACCTCGCCTTCGGGAACCGTGAAAGGTCCGAAGTTGTCGCGCACGCTGCCCGGATACACCCGCGACCCGGGTTCGTAGTAGGCGTGTGGATCGTCGATCTTCTCGCCGTTGATGTAGACGACCTTGTCCCTCACCTCGATGGTCTCGCCTGGCAGCGCCTTGACCCTCTTGATGAAGTCCTTGGTCTTGTCTTCAGGGTAGATGAACACGATGACGTCGTCGTGCTGAGGTTTGAAGAAACTCAGCACTCGCTTGCCGACGAACGGGATGCGCACCCCGTAGATGAACTTGTTCACGAGCAGGTGGTCCCCCACCTCGAGTGTCGGCAGCATCGAACCGCTCGGGATCTTGAAGGCCTGGACGATGAACGTGCGGATGAACATGGCGAGCAGGATCGCCATGCCGAACGCTTCGACATACTCGCGCAGCGCCGATTTGCGCGGCGGCTCCGCCTCGACGACGGCTTGCTTGCGGGCCGCGGGCTTGGACACGTTCTTACTCACCTACTTTGAGCACGGCCAGGAAGGCCTCTTGAGGGATTTCCACCGCACCGACCTGCTTCATCCTCTTCTTTCCCTCTTTCTGTTTTTCGAGCAACTTGCGCTTGCGCGAGATGTCGCCGCCGTAACACTTGGCGGTGACGTTCTTGCGCAGCGCCTTGACGGCCTCGCGCGCGACGATCTTGCTGCCGATCGCGGCCTGGATGACGATTTCGAACATCTGCCTGGGAATCAGGCCCTTCATCTTCCTGGCGAGTTCGCGGCCGCGCGGATAAGCACGGTCGCGGTGGCATATCATGGAGAGTGCATCGACCTTTTCCCCGTTGATCAGCAGGTCGAGTTTTACCAGCGGTGAAACCCGAAAACCCGCCGGCTCGTAGTCGAGCGAAGCATAACCGCGCGACACTGACTTCAAGCGGTCGTAGAAGTCGTAGACGATCTCCGACAACGGCAGTTCGTAGTGGACGATCGCGCGACCGGTAGTCGGAAATTTCAAGTCGGTCTGGGTTCCGCGCTTGTCCTCGCACAGCGCCAGCACCGCGCCGAGATAGTCCGGCGGCAGGTGGATGGTGGTGGCGACGTACGGCTCGGCGATGGTTTCGACCCTGGCGAGGTCGGGCAGCTTGGCCGGGCTGTCGATCTCGATCACCGAGCCGTCGGTCAGCGTCACCTGGTACACCACCGTCGGCGCAGTGGTGATCAGACTCAGACCGAACTCGCGTTCGAGCCTTTCCTGTGTGATCTCGATGTGAAGCAGGCCGAGGAAGCCGCAGCGGAAACCGAATCCGAGCGCGACCGAGGTTTCGGGTTCGTACGAGAACGAGGAATCGTTGAGCTCGAGCTTCTCGATCGCGTCGTGAAGCTGCTCGTAGTCGGCGCTGTCGACCGGGTAGATGCCGGCGAATACCATCGGTTTGACGACCTTGAAGCCCGGCAGAGCCTGCGCGCAAGGTGTCTCGGCCGAGGTCATGGTGTCGCCGACGCGGGCTTCGGCGATCTCCTTGATGGCGGCCGCGACGAACCCCACTTCACCGGCTTCGAGATGCGGCACTTCGATCGGCCCGGGCCGGAACACACCGAGCCGCGTCACCTCATAGTCGCGCGTAGCGCCGAGCAGACGGATTCTGTCGCCCTTGCGCACCACGCCGTCGAACACGCGGACCTGGACGACGACACCGAGATACGGATCGAACCACGAATCGAAGACCAGCGCTTTGAGCGGTGCATTCACTGCCTCGGTGGGTGCGGGAATGCGCTCGATTATCGCTTCGAGCACGCGGTCGACGCCGATCCCGGTCTTGGCACTCACCTCGATCGCGCCCGACGCGTCGATGCCGATCACGTCCTCGATCTGGCTGCGGGTAGCGTCGGGATCGGCCGAAGGCAGATCGATCTTGTTGAGAACCGGAATGATCTCGAGGTCGTGATCGAGTGCCAGATAGACGTTGGCCAGAGTCTGGGCTTCGACCCCCTGGCTGGCATCGACGACCAGCAGCGCGCCTTCGCAGGCCGACAGCGACCTCGACACTTCGTAGCCGAAATCGACATGCCCCGGAGTGTCGATGAGATTGAGCGTGTAGGTCAGCCCGTCCTTGGCCTTGTAGTAGAGGCGTACGGCCCTGGCCTTGATGGTGATGCCGCGCTCGCGTTCCAGGTCCATGTCGTCGAGCATCTGCGCGCTGCTCTCGCGCGCAGTGACGGTTCCGGTCAGTTCGAGCAGGCGATCGGCCAGCGTCGACTTGCCGTGGTCGATGTGGGCGATGATCGAGAAGTTTCGGATCGTCGAGACGGACATTGGTGTTGCGGACAACGCAGCGATCGAACCGACAGCCAAGCGACTCGACTGTGCCCGCTACGGCCGCGACCGGAAAAAATCAACCGTGCGGGCCAATCCCTCGTCGAGCGTTATCGAAGGTTTCCAGCCCAGCACCTGAGCCGCGCGCGCCGGGTCGAGGACACTGCGAC